>ERZ826242.102-NODE-102-length-136748-cov-7.944759_pt1 | contig 136748 bp, 142 predicted proteins | sample MGYA00519871_ERZ826242 | MGnify/ENA primary metagenome ERZ826242 (study PRJEB31778, sample SAMEA3449226) | human gut metagenome | biome: human gut; feature: human-associated habitat; material: faeces | place: United Kingdom | collected 2010/2012 ... | reverse complement strand
TTAGTCTGTGCGATTACGAAGTAATCTGTACATGTGGCGAAGCCACTTTTCTTATTGTTTCTTCATTTTAGGCTTTGCAATGAGAGAAGCAATATATCCGAAGAAGATTGCTGCTGCGATACCTCCAGCAGCATTTTTTATACCTCCAGTAAAAGCACCAATAAGACCGGAATTTTTTACACCTTCAATTGCTCCTTTTGCAAGATTATTACCAAATCCGGTTAGAGGAACGGTAGCACCAGCACCAGCAAAATCTACAAGATATTGATAGACACCTAAGCCGCCTAAAATGGCACCTAATGTTACGAATAAAACTAATATACGAGCAGGAGTTAGTTTGGTTTTATCGATTAAAATTTGACCAACGGCACAAATGGCTCCTCCTACAACGAAAGCTTTTAATAATGATATCCAATCCATTTTTTTATCTTCGTATCAAATGTAAAAAGATACGAAATTCTCCTTTCTTATAAAAGATGAGGTGAAATAAAATGTTAAAGTTCTATACTAATTGCATGAGCAATACCGGGAATCGTTTCTCCTTGCTGAGAAGTAGTTGAATTTGTTAGAGCGCCAGTTGCAATTAATAAAATCTTTTTATATTTTTTTGTTTTTAGTTCATGAAATAGAAAACCAGAAAATACAGTTCCGCAACAAGCACATCCACTACCACCAGAGTGAGTATCTTGTTTTTCTTTATCAAAAATAAGGACACCACAGTCATTATAATTTGATTTTATATTATATCCTTGTTTTTGAGAAAGTTCGATTAAAATTTCTTTTCCAACATAACCTAAATCACCGGTTAAAATAACATCATAATAACTTGGGTTTCGGTTTGTATCTTTAAAATGAGTAATTAGTGTATCTAGAGCAGCGGGTGCCATAGCAGCTCCCATATTATTGGCATCTTTAATTCCCATATCAACAATACGACCTGGTGTAAAATGAGTAACAAAAGGACCTGTACCATCTTTAGAAAGAACTGCGCATCCTGCACCTGTTACGGTCCATTGAGAAGATTGAGGTCTTTGATTTCCTAATTCCAATGGAAAACGAAATTGCTTTTCTGCGCTACAAAAATGACTGGAAGCACAGCATAGTGCATTTTTACCAGCACCACCATCTAGAAATACACTTGCAATACCAATTCCTTCTACGAAGGTTGAACAAGCACCAAAAACGCCAAAAAAAGGAATTGTAAGATCTCTGAGACCAAAACTAGAAGAAATACATTGGTTTAATAAATCTCCCGCAAAGCAAAAATCAATTTGATCTGTTGGGATTTTCGACTTTCCGATTGCTAGATTAGCTGTTTCTTTTATAATTTTACTTTCTGCTTTTTCCCAAGAACTTTCTCCCCAAAATTCATCTTCCAAACATTTATCAAAATAAGTTGCGAGTGGTCCATCTGCTTCTTTAGGGCCAACAATAGAAGCTGTTTCTATAATACTAGGTGGGGAAGTAAATTGAATTGTTTGTAAACCAAGTTTTTGCAAAATATATCATCTCCAATCATTAAAAATCATACTAAAGTAATTCCTTGTGTATTGAAAATTAAATAAATAATTCCAACTAAAATAGAAGCAGAAATACCAAATACCAAAACAGGACCTGCAACAGTAAACATTTTTCCTCCTACTCCCATAACATAACCTTCTGATTTATATTCCATTGCTGGTGCGACAATAGAATTAGCAAATCCGGTAATTGGGATTAGAGAACCTGCTCCAGCAAATTTTCCGATTCGATTAAAAATATTAAGACCAGTTAAAAAAGCGCTTATACCAATTAAGATAATAGAAACGATAGTACCAGACATAGCTTCATCAAATCCACGTGCTTTACATAAATTCATTATAATTTGACCAATCATACAGATAAGTCCACCAACCCAAAATGCGTTAAAACAGTTTTTTAGAATTGGAGAATTAGGAGATTTTTGATCAACATAATTTTGATAATCTTTTTGTGTATTTAAAGGATTCAAATAATCACCTCCTTATGAATTATCGATTACGATCAATTAAAAATGTTAAATCTAAATCAACAAAATATGCAGAAATTTTATTTCCATCAATATTAGCTCTTTGTTCTAAAATGGTAACAGAAGAAAGATAATCAATTGTTTTGCTTGCTTCTGCAATTGTTTGGACAACTGCATCTTTCCATGAGATGGTAGAAGTACCAGTAACTCTTAAGTGTTTTTCCACTGTCATGATCAAAAACCCCCTTGATTTCATTTTGAATAAAATTGAAATTGTTTTCTAAATATAGCATTTCCGAATCTTTATTTTATATACAAAAATTACTAGATAAATTTATAAAACGGATGTATAATAGAAAAACAAAATGAAATGAAAGAGGAAAATAAAATGGATCTACCAAGAAAATTAGCATTAAATGCTTTATATAAAATTGATCAAGAGAATGCTTTTTCAAATATTGTATTAGATGAGATTTTAAATCAAAATCGAGACAAATTAGAGAATCGAGATATTAATTTTATTTCAGAGCTAGTATATGGAGTTACTACTTGGAAATTGACATTGGATGAAATAATCCAGATGTATTCAAAGATAAAATTAAGGAAAATAAATGGATGGGTATTAAATATCTTAAGATTAGGAGCTTATCAAATTGTTTTTTTAGATAAGGTTCCAAAATCTGCAGCAGTAAATGAATCAGTAAATTTATGTAAGAAATATGCAAATCGATCTTCAAACTTTGTAAACGCGATTTTAAGAAAAATAAATAAGGAAGATTACAATAAAATAGATGAGATTTCAGATCAAATAGAAAAAATTTCAAAAAAATATGCAATGCCAGAATGGATTGTAAGCAGATTATTAAGCCAATATGGAAAAGAAAAGACGGAAGAGATTTGTAAGAATTCTAATATAAAACCCAATATGAGTATTAGGGTAAATGAATTAAAAACAACAAAAGAAACATTAAAACAAGAATTAGAGCAAAGAGCAATAGAAGTAGAAGACGGGATTTTAGGAGATTTTTTTAGTTTAAAAAATGCAAAAAATATTGTAAATTTAGATTTGTATCAAAAAGGCGAAATTTCTTTGCAAGATGAAGCAGCAGCACTTGCTTGTGTATGTTTAGATCCTAAGCAGGAAGAATATATTTTAGATGCATGTAGTGCACCAGGAGGAAAAACTACTTATTTAGCAGAAAAAATGCAAAATAAAGGAGAAATTATTGCTTGGGATGTTTATCAAAATCGAATAAAACAGGTTGAAATGAATGCAAAAAGATTGGGAATTTCTATTATAAAAACAGAAGTGAAAGAAGCACAAGAATATGAAGAAAAATATAAAGAAAAATTTGACCGAATTCTTTTAGATGTACCATGCTTAGGGATAGGAGTAATTAGAAGAAAGCCAGATATTAAATGGCAAAGAAAAGAAGAAGACTTAGCAGAGATTACAAAGATACAAAAAGATATACTAAATACATGTTGTAAGTATCTAAAAATCGGAGGTAGATTGGTGTATTCTACTTGTAGTATTCTAAAAGAAGAAAATGAGGAATTGATTCAAAAATTTTTAGAAAATAAGAATTTCAAATTAGTAGAAGGAGATCAAAATTTAATAGAAAAATTTGAAATCAAAAAAGAGAAAAATATAGGGATTCAACTATTACCAAATGAAAAACATGACGGATTTTTTATTGCTATTTTAGAACGAATTCAGTAATGTTACAAGAACATTACAAAAACATTAAATTTGAGTAAAAATAATTGACTTTTATGAATTTACCAGTAAAATATAAATATACGGAAGCGCAAAAGAAAAAGGAATCATAAGATTCTGTGTGTTACAAAAGAAGGGAGAGGTCTTTAAATGAATAAATTAAAAGAAAACAAAGGAATGACCTTAGTTGCTTTAATACTTGCGATTATTATATTATTAGTACTAGCAGCAACCGTTGTTTACCTTGTTTTTGGGGATAATGGACCAGCAAGAGAAAATGAACAAATTGCTACAATGCAAGATAAAACTTATGCAGAGGACATGGTAAAAGTTGGACTAAAAGCAGTAAAAAGAGAGAATGCAAATAATGGAAATACAGCCAATACTTCTGTAACAAACGAGAAAACAGATTCTCAAAAAATGGCATCTTTGATCGAAATATTAAGTAATACATCATTTTCAAAGGAAGCAGACAATAAAGTAAGTTATGCAAAAGACGGAAGAAAATATGTTGTAACAGTAAATTTTGATAATTATACCGTTACAAGTGTTGAATAAAATGAATTAAGCATTAGTAAAGAGACATGTACGCGGTTGTATATGTCTCTTTTTTACTAAAGAAGGAGTAAAAAATGGTAATCTTAATAGGAATTGTTTATTTAGTCGTATTTTATCTAGGAGCATTTTTAGGAAATTATTTATATGAATTATATGGAAAAAGTAGAACTTCAAAAAAATTATGTCAATGTGATACAAAACAAACAAGAAAGATAGAGAAAATTCCTTTGATTGGTTATATTGTAACTTTAGGAAAATGCAAGAATTGTGGAAAACAAAAAACGATGAGAAAGTTTTTGACAGAATATTTTGTTGGTGTTTTTTTTATGGTGTTATTTGTACTATTTTTGGGAAAAGAGCAAAAGGATAGTATATTAATTAGTACTCTGTATTGCATTCATATAGCTGTATTAATGATTATTGCAGTTTATGATAAGAAGAGTAAGGAAATTAAGAAGTCAGCTCTATCATGGGGAATTATAGCAGAAACAATTTATTTGGTATATGTTATGCTTGTATTTAATCAAACAATTATTCCAAAAATATTTTATTATATGATACTTTTCTTTCTTATTTTATTCGATACGATCTTACTTAGGAAAAGAGGAAAATCAAATTATGCAATTCAAGTTTTAATGTTAAGCATGTATCTAGTCATTTTTACAGGAGAAGTTATCTTTGTTTTGACTGTTATTTTTACCTTGCTTGCAATTGCGATGGACATTATATTAAGACATTTGATTAAAAGAAAATATGTAAAAGAAGAAAAAAAAGAGAGCCGATTAAAAGATATTGGATTTTATTTATGTATTACGAATATTATTGTTTTTGTTGCATTAAATGCAATAAACTATATTATCATTTAGGAGGAACTTATGAAAATAGGGATAGACTTAGGTGGAAGCCATATTGGTGTTGGATTAGTAAAGAATGATGGAATCATTTTACGAAAAAAAGAAAAAGATATTGTGGAAGAAGATAAGGAAAAAATAAAAGATATCATTGAACAGACGATTCGAAAATTTATTCATGAATTATTAATTGAAGAAAAGATATCGATTAAAGAGATTGAAATGATTGGAATTGCAAGCCCTGGTACAGTAAAAGACGGAACAATATATCATATGGTTAATTTAGGAATAGAAACATTAGAAATAAGGGAAATGTTAAATCGTTATTTTGAATTACCGATACAAGTAAAAAATGATGCAAAATGTGCTGGAATTGCAGAATTTTTATACGGAAGCATGAAGGAGTATGAAGATGGAATTTTTTTATCCATAGGAACTGGAATTGGAGGGGCTGTGTATGTAAACAATAGATTACTAGAACCAAAGACAAATGCAGGAATGGAATTTGGACATATGATAATAGAAAAAGAGGGAAAAGAATGCAAATGTGGTAATCGCGGTTGTTTTGAAACATATTGTTCCATGAAAAATTTAAAAGAAAAAGTGAAAACAGCTTTAGATCTGAATGCAAATACTTCTTCAGAAATGGTTGTTAGAAAAATTAAGGAAGAACAAAATCAAGGATTAATAAAAGAGATATTAGATGAATATATCTCATATTTTTCAATTGGACTAACAAATTTAATTAATATTTTTGAACCAGAAATAGTATGTTTAGGAGGAAGTTTTGCATATCTAGGGGAGGAAATTGTTGAAAAGATAAAAAAGCAAATGAAAGAAAATAATTTATTATTTAATAAAAGAAGAGAATTAAATATTGTGCTTGCAACATTAGGAAATAATGCTGGAATGATAGGAGCTGCCAATATTCCTAGTGATAATCAATAAAATTGGTAAAAAAACTTGTGAAATTTACGGAAGTGTGATATAACTGTAATTGTTAATTACTTGGAAGAGAAAGGTGGAACCTTTGTGGAAAATCTAATCGAAAGAGATAAAAAAACAATTTTAATTGTAGATGATGAACAACCAATTATTGATATTTTAGTATATAATTTGCAAAAGGAAGGATATGAAACATTAGAGGCAAATGATGGAATTACAGCGGTAGATATTGCGTTAGAGAAAAAGCCAGATTTAATTTTATTAGATATTATGCTTCCAAAAATGGATGGATTATCTGTTTGCAAACGTATTAGACATACATTAAATGTACCAATTTTAATGTTAACAGCAAAAGATGAAGAAATTGACAAAATTTTAGGATTAGAGTTGGGTGCAGATGATTATGTAACAAAACCATTTAGTGTAAGAGAATTAATGGCAAGAATTAAGGCAAACTTAAGAAAAGCAGATATTACTTCAAATGTAATTTCAGAAGAAAATAGAAAACAAGAAGATAATACAAATAAAATTATTGTTGGAGACTTAAGTTTAGATTTAGATAAATTTGAAGTTCGTGTAAAGAACGAAGTAATGGATTTAACTTTAAGAGAATTTGAGGTATTAAAATATTTAGCTTCTCAACCAGGACAAGTTGTAACAAGAGAAACTCTATTAGAAAAAGTATGGGGATATGAATATTATGGAGATATTCGTACTGTTGATGTAACGGTAAGAAGAATTCGAGAAAAAATAGAAAAAGATACATCAAATCCAAAAATATTGATAACAAAAAGAGGAGTAGGCTATTATATAGCATCTTAAAAGAATAGAAAGCAAAAACAAAAAAGATGATAATGGTAGAGGCTACCACTTCATCTTTTTTCTTGTTATATAGGAAAAAGAAGGAAAAAGATTCCAGTTTGGTATTTAACGATTATGAAGTAATTTTATGCATTCAAAAAGCTTTTATGAAAGGAAGAGAAAAAATGATTCGTAATATACAAAATAAGATCGTTTTAACATTTTTTGTACTAGGATTGGTTATGATTGTAGGGCTCGCAATTTATTTTGCTACATCTTTAGAACAAATACATATGGGAATTGCTTCAAATCAAATTCAGAGTCAAGCAGAATTAGCAAGTTCAATTTCAAATCAAATTACTCAGATGAAAACTGTTATTATGATTACCCTAGTTATGTTTGGTATTATTTGTATCGGAGTAGGAATTTTTGTATCAAGAGCTGTAATATCTCCAATAAATAAATTGATGGAAAGTGCAGAGAAAATTTCAAAAGGTGAAAAAGTAGAAATAAAAAAGTCAGAAAATGGAAAAATAAAAAATGAAGTAGATGAGCTTGTAAATGCATTTAGTTTAATGAATTCAGAATTAAAAGAAAAATTGAACGAAATGTCGAGACAAAAGAAACAAATTGAAACTATTTTACTTCATATGACAGACGGAATTATTGCTTTTAACATGCAAGGGGAAACGATCTTGATTAATCCAGCAGCAACAAGAGCATTAGAAATTATGCCAGGAGATAATACTTTTGAGAAAATATTTAGTAAATTTGATGTTGAAATTAATATGGAGAAAATGATTTATCTAGAAAATTGGACTTCTTCAGAGCAAAGATTAAATATGAAAGATAAATATCTAAATTTGTTTTTTGCACCTTTTAAAGATGAAAATGAAAGACCAGCAGGAGTAATAGTAGTCATTCAAGATATTACAGAACATGTAAAACTAGATGATATGAGAAAGGAATTTGTAGCAGATGTTTCACATGAATTAAAAACACCGATTACTTCTATTATGGGATATGCAGATACTCTTATGGAAAGTGAATATGATAAAGAAATGCAGGCCAAGTTTTTAGGCGTAATTTCATCAGAAGCGAGAAGAATGGCTAGATTAGTTACGGATTTACTATCATTATCTCGATATGATAGAAATAAAACCATTACAGAAAAAGTGGAATTTGATTTAGGAGATTTGGTAAAGAAATGCCAAGAAAAATTACAATTAGAAATCAATAAAAAGAAACAAAATGTAGAATGTTTTGTAACAGCAAATGTTCCTCCTGTATATGCAGAAAAAGATGGAATCGAAAGAGTAATTATTAATATTTTAACGAATAGTATAAAATATACAGAAGAAAATGGTACAATCAAAATTTATGTAGGATTTGTATACAATGATGCGTATATTAAAATTATAGATAATGGTATTGGAATACCAGAAGCGGACTTGTCAAAAATATTTGAAAGATTTTATCGTGTAGACAAAGCAAGAACAAGAGAAATGGGAGGAACCGGACTTGGACTTTCTATTGCAAAAGAAATTCTGGATAGAAATAATGGTACAATTGATATTAAAAGTGAATTAGGAAAAGGAACGGAAGTAGTAATTCGAATTCCGACAAATAAAGAGCAAAAAATAGAAAATGTAGAAATTTAGATTGATAAACAAGGAAATTTAAGATATAATGGAAGCGATATACAAAAAGAACATGCTGCTTACCAAGGAGGAAACTAAGTATGAATTTCAATATAAATGAAAAAGCAAAAGATATCTTAGAATGGATATATTGCGTTATAATAGCAGTTGTTTTGGCATTATTAGTTCGTTATTTTATTGGGACGCCAACAATTGTAAAACAACCATCAATGTATCCAACATTAAAAGAAGATCAAAGATTAATTTTAAATCGATGGGGAAGAACAACAAAACAAATGCCAGAAAGAGGAGACATTATTACATTCGAAGCACCCAAAGAAAGTTATATTAGTCCAATGGAAGCAGATTTAGATAATCCAAAAGCAATTTATGATGAAGAAGATAAAGGTTGGTTTTTTAATTTTCGATATTATGTATTAGAAATTGGAAAAATAAGTTATATCAAAAGAGTAATTGGTCTTCCAGGAGAACATGTTGAAATAAAAAATGGAAAAGTATATATAAATGGAGAAGAATTAAAAGAAGATTATTTACAACCAGGAGTAGTAACTGACTCATTAGATGGTGCTTTTACTGATTTTATTGTTCCAGAAAATTATGTATTTGCTTTAGGAGATAATAGAAGTAGAAGTACTGATTGTAGAAGATTTGGATGTATCCCATTAGAAAAAATCGAAGGAAAAGTAGTTCTTCGCTTTTGGCCTTTAAATGTATTTGGAAAGGTTGAATAAAATGCCATTTGATCATATAGTAGGAAATGAAAAAGTAAAAGAATTATTAACGAATATGGTAAAGTCAGGAAAAATTTTACATAGTTACATGTTAATAGGAGAAGAAGGTATCGGGAAAAAAGAGTTTGCAAAAGAATTTGCAAAAATGGTATTGTGCTTTTCGAAGGATCGAAAGCCATGTGATATATGTAAATCCTGTCTTGAAATGCAAGAACAAAATCATCCTGATTTTATGATGATTGAGCCTGATGGAAATAATATAAAGATAGAACAAATAAGAATGTTTCAAACAAAGGTAATTGAAAAGCCAATTATTTCAAATCATAAATTTTATATTATTAATGATGCAGAAAAAATGACAACAGAAGCGCAAAATTGTTTATTAAAAACATTAGAAGAACCACCAGAATATATTACAATTATACTAATAACTTCAAATGAAAATAAAATAGTAAATACAATTCGATCGAGATGTATGAAAATTCATTTTCTTCGTTTAAAAGAGGAAGAAATTAAAAAGATTTTAAAAGAACAATATCAAATGAATGTTGAAAGTTCAAGTTTATTAAATTTCTTTGAAGGAAGCCTAAAAAAAGCAATTGAATTAAAAGAAAATAAAGAACTATATGAAAAAGTTGAAGAAGTATTTACAAAGATAGAAGACATGACTCAATTAGAATTAATGGATCAAGCAGAAATCATTTATAAAAGTAAAGAACAGATTGATTTTATATTAGAATATATAAATGTTATTCTCTATGAGAATGCTAAAAAAAGTCCAAACAAAAGAGAAAATTATATGAATTGTATTCGTATCGTAGAAGAGGTAAAAAAGAGAATAGGTGCCAATAGCAATTATGATATGAGTATCGATTTTCTTTTATTTAAAATTTGGGAGGAATTGAATTCGTGAAAAATATTGTAGGAATACGTTTTAAGAAACCAGGAAAAATATATTTTTTTGATCCGGGAAATTTAAAAATTAATGTTAGAGATCACGTGATTGTTGATACAACAAATGGAGAGGAATATGCAGAAGTAGCAATTGCGAATCGTTTAATTCCAGAAGAAAAATTAGTTGCACCACTTAGAAAAGTAATTCGAATTGCAACTCCAAAAGATGAAAAACATAATAAAGAAAATAAGCAAAAAGAAAAAGAAGCATTTGATATTGCCATTAAAAAAATAAAAAAACATCAATTAGAAATGAAATTAATTGATGTAGAATATAAATTTGATAACACAAAAATTATCTTTTACTTTACCGCAGAAGGACGAATCGATTTTAGAGAATTAGTAAAAGACTTAGCTGCAGTATTTAAAACAAGAATTGAGTTAAGACAAATTGGAGTAAGAGATGAAGTAAGAAGAATTGGCGGAAATGGAGTTTGCGGTAGAGAATTATGTTGTTGTTCTTTTTTAAATAATTTTGAAGCAGTGTCTATAAAAATGGCAAAAGAACAAAATATGTCTTTAAATCCATCAAAAATTTCCGGAAATTGTGGAAGATTAATGTGTTGCTTAAAATATGAGCAAGAAGTGTATGAAGAGAAAAATGCAAGACTACCCAAAGTAGGCGCAATTGTAAAAACAGAAGAAGGAGAAGGAGTAGTAGATTCTATCGAAACATTAAAAGAAAAAATTAGAGTAAAATTTCGTGATGGAGATGGATATTTTTACAAGAAATATTCTGCATCTGATGTTAAAATTATAAAAAATGTGGAATCGAAAAATATCGATCCAGAAGAAAAAGAACACAGTAAAGAATTAGAAGAACTAGAAAAATTAGAGGAAAAAGATAGAAACGAACAGTCAAACGAGGAATAAATAGGTTTATAAGTTCCTATACAAAAACTTAAATTAATGGGCTAAGGTGGTGAAAAAAATGGCATACAAAATAACAGATAAATGTATTAGTTGCGGAGCTTGTGCAGCTGAATGTCCAGTTGGTTGTATTTCTCAAGGAGATACTTGTTATGTTATTGATAAAGACGCTTGCATTGGATGTGGAACTTGTGCAGGAGTTTGCCCAGTAGAGGCACCAGTTGAGGAATAACAATTCGTAATACATAGATAAAAGAGATTACCTTTTGGGTAATCTCTTTTCTTTTTTATTCTGCTTTATTTGTTAATTCTTCTAAATCTAATAATTCTTGCCATCTAGCATCTACTTCTTTTTGGAATTCTTCAATCATCCATTCGTTTCCTGGTTTAAACATGTGTTTAAAACGTTTTTGTGGTTTTAAGAATTCTTCAATTGGAAGTTTTTTAGCTGGTTTATAAGAAACCTTATATTTTCCATCTACAACTTCGTAAAGTGGCCAGTAGCAAGTTTCAACAGCTAATTTGTTGATTTGCATTAACATGTCTGTTGGATATCCCCATCCTCTAGGACATGGAGAAAGAACATTTAAGAAAGTTGGTCCTTCCGTATAAATTGCTTTTTCCGCTTTTTCATATAAATCTTTAAAATTATTTACTGCAATTGTTTGTGCAACATATGGTAAGTGGTGACCAACCATAATTTTAGCTAAATCTTTTCTTGATTGCATTTTACCTGGAATTACAGTACCTGCTGGTGAAGTAGTAGTATCTGCAAATTTTGGAGTAGCAGAAGAACGTTGAATACCAGTATTCATATATGCACCATTATCGTAGCAAACATAAACCATATCATGTCCTCTTTCCATTGCTCCAGATAAAGCTTGGATTCCTATATCATAAGTTCCGCCATCTCCACCGAAAGCGATGAATTTGGTATGTTCGTCTTGAGGTAATTTTCCTTGTCTTTTTAAAGATTTGTATGCAGCTTCTACACCAGCTTCTGTACTTGCTGCACATTCAAATGCTGTATGAATAAAAGAATCTGTCCAAGCTGTATATGGGTAAATAAAAGTAGAAACTTCCATACAACCAGTAGCATTTGCAATTACAGCATGATCTTCTTCTTTTAGTGCTCTTAATATCATTCTCGCAACAGGAGGAGCACCGCATCCAGCACACATTCTATGTCCTTCTGTAAAACGAGAAGGTTTTTTAGCAACGACTTCTTTTAAATTATATGCCATCTGTGATCATTCCTTTCTTCTATGAATTTCTTAATCCTAAATAACGATAAGGATTTTCGATTTTTCCATTTTTAATAATTTCTTCTAGATCATGGTAAACACTTTCAATATCTGTCGATTTTGTATCTCTACCACCAATTCCATATACATAATTTACCATAGGTACATGAACATTATTTACATACATAGCAGAAGTAATATCTTCAAATAATGCTCCACCAGCAGCATTTAATGATTCAGCACGATCAAGAACTGCTACCGCTTTTAAATGAGATAAAGCATTTGCAATTTCTTCTACTGGGAATGGACGGAACATACGAAGTTTTAATAAACCTGCTTTTATTCCTTGATTTCTTAAATTATCAACAACAAATTTTGTAGTGCCAGCAGTAGAGTTCATACAAACAATAGCAATTTCTGCATCGTCTAAACGATAAGATTCGAAGAATTCATATTTCCTTCCGGTCATTTTTTCGAAATCCTTTGATACTTCTGCAATTACTTTTTTTGCTCTTTTCATTGCTTCTGCTTGTTGAGCTTTATGTTCAAATAAATAAGCTTGTAAATCTAAAGGACCAATTGCAATTGGTTCATTTCGATTTAGTAGATAATGTTCTGGTTTATAAGTTCCTACAAACTCTTTTACTTTTTCATCTTCTACTAATTCGATATTTTCGATAGAATGAGATGTAATAAAACCATCTTGGCAAACCATTAAAGGTAGTTTTACATCTGGATGTTCTGCAATACGATGAGCCATTAAAAGGTTATCGTAAGCTTCTTGGTTTGTTTCAGAAAATAACATGATCCATCCAGCATCTCTTACACCCATTGCATCAGAGTGATCACAATGAATATTAAGAGGTCCTGATACAGCACGATTTACTAAAGACATTACAATAGGAAGTCTTAAGCTAGATGCGATATAAATCATTTCCCACATTAAAGATAATCCATTTGCAGATGTTGCTGTCATTGCCCTTGCACCTGCTGCTTCTGCACCAATACATGCACTCATCGCACTATGTTCACTTTCAACAGCAACAAATTCAGTATCTACTGTTCCATTTGCTACAAAAGTTGAGAAATATTGAGGTATTTCAGTAGAAGGAGTAATTGGAAAAGCAGCTACAACATCTGGATTAATTTGTTTCATTGCAATTGCAGCAGCTTCATTACCACTTAAACGTTCTCTAATTCCCATTATTCAGTTCCCTCCTCTTTCATTGATATTGCATTAAAAGGACATACTTTTGCGCATACGCCACATCCTTTGCAAAAATCATAATTAAAATCTTTTCTTTTTAAATCATCTTTTCCTACTGGAATTGCATTTTCTGGACATACAGGGAAGCAAAGTCCACATTGTTTGCATTTTTCGCTATCAAATACAGGGCGTACACTTCTCCAGTCTCCTGTTTTAAAGTTTTTTGCATTTCCAGCTTCATAAATATCTCCACCAGGAGTTAGCTTATCCATAGGAGTTGATACATTAATGTTTACTTCTGACATTTTTTATCTTCCTTTCTTACTTAATATAATTGATCATATCAAGCTAGATTTTTTTAACTTGTTTTAAAGCAAGTTCAATTGCTTTCATATTACCATCGATTACTTCTGGTTTTTTAGCAAATTTATGCTTAAATGAACCTTCCATATCTTTTAAGAATTCATCATCTTCCATAATATGAGCAACTTTAACAATTGCTGCAAGCATAGGTGTATTTGGAAAATATTTACCTAATGCTTCTAAAGAAATAGAGCGAGCATCAATTGTATAAATTGATCCTTTATAATCTCCTAATACCCTTTTTAAATATTCTTCGCTCTTTGTTGTATTAATAACAATTGCGCCAGTTTCTTTTAATCCACTTGTTACATTTACAGATTCTAATAAAGTATCATCAACAACTACTACATAATCTGGTTCATAGATATTACTATGAATTGTAATTGGTGTTGTGCTAATACGGTTATAGGCAGTAATAGGTGCACCCATACGTTCAGGACCATATTCTGGAAAACCTTGGATGTACTTACCAGTATTAAATGCTGCATCAGCTAATAATAATGAAGCTGTTTTAGCCCCTTGACCACCTCTACCATGCCATCTGATTTCAATTAAATTATCCATGATTTAGAATTTCCCTCCTTATTTTGGTAATCATACTAATATACACATCCAGTATATTCTTAAAACAAGTCGATGTCAAGAAAAATAAAAAGAATAACCGACCGTACGGAACAGTTAATGCAAAGCAATCTGTACATATGGCGAAGCCACTTTTCTTATTACGCAGGAAATTTCGAAAGAAATTTCTGGAGTAACAAGGTTAAGTTACCTTAGTCTGTGCGATTGCAAAGCAATCTGTACATATGGCGAAGCCACTTTTCTTATAATAAATATTGAGATATAATAGGATGTGATCCTATTTGAAAAAAAATTAAGGTAGGATATGATAATAAAAAGTAAAGATAGGAGTAAAAAATGATAGAAAAGATTGCTGAAAAAATAAAGAAAAATGGTGGAAACTTATATTTAGTAGGAGGAGCCATTAGAGATGAGTTATTAGGGAAAACACAGTTTGATGAAGATTATTGCATTACAGGGTTAACACAGGAAAGATTTAAAGAGTTATTTCCGGAAGCAAAATGGATTGGAAAATCTTTTGGGGTATTTCAATTGGAGAAAAAAGAATTTGCTTTAGCAAGAAGTGAAATAAAAAAAGGGATAGGTCATACAGAGTTTGATGTAATGTTAGATCCTGAAATCTCTATAGAGGAAGATTTAAGAAGAAGAGATATTACAATTAATGCAATTGCAAAAGATATGATTACAGGAGAAATCATTGATCCTTTTGGAGGAAGAGAAGATATTGAGAATAAAAAAATAAGATATATTTCGAATCATTTTTCAGAAGATCCTTTAAGGGTTTATCGAGTAGCAAGGTTTGCTGCAACATTAGAATTTGATGTAGATGAAAGAACCATAAAAATTATGAAAAATATGAAACAAGAACTAAAATCGCTATCAAAAGAAAGAGTTTTTTTGGAGCTTCGTAAAGCATTAATAGCAAAAAAACCATCTATCTTTTTTCGCGTTCTAAAAAAAGCAGAAGTGTTAGATGTGCATTTTAAAGAAATCTATGATTTAATAGGAAGTTTGCAACCAGAAAAATATCATCCAGAAGGGGATAGTTATGAACATACAATGCAAGTATTAGATAAAGCGGCAGAATATACGGAAGACGAAACTTTAAGATTTGCAGCCCTTGTGCATGACTTGGGGAAAGGAACAACGCCGAAAGAATCTTATCCACATCATTATGGACATGATAAAAGAGGAGTAGCACTTGTACAAAACTTAGGAGAACGAATAGGACTACCAAGTAAATGGATAAAGTATGGAAAAGTTGCAGCAAAAGAACATATGCTAGGAGGTATTTTTAGAAAAATGTCACCAGGGAAGCAAGTTAGCTATATCGAAAGAGTTGAAAAAACGGAAATAGGATTGGAAGGAATGCAATTAATTGTAAATGCAGATCGAGAAGGAAGAGAAAATTACAAAGAAACAGAGGAAGAAAAGAGAAATAGTCAGTTTTTAGAAATTGGAAAAGAATGTATTCAAACAATAAATGCAAAAAAGATTGTAGAAAAATATGGGAAAATAGAAGGAAAACAATTTGGAGAATTATTACATCAAGAAAGAATTGCATGGTTGAAACAGAAAAACATTGACTTTTAGAGCTTTTTCGTATATTATAGTAATGTCAAATTTTATGTTTATAGAAAGTTATTTAAAGAAAATAACTTCAAGGAGGAAGAGTTTATGGGAGAAGTTATCGTAATAACATCGGGGAAAGGTGGAGTAGGAAAAACAACGACAACAGCTAATTTAGGTTCTGCTTTAGCTTTAGAAGGAAAAAAGGTAGTATTAGTAGATACAGATATAGGGCTTCGTAACTTAGATGTTGTAATGGGACTAGAAAATAGAATTGTATATGACATTGTAGATGTTGTAGAAGAAAAATGTAAATTAAGACAAGCTTTGATTAAAGATAAACGTTTTCAAGAACTTTTCTTATTACCAGCCGCTCAAACAAGAGATAAAAGTGCAATAACAGAAACACAAATGAAAGAACTAGTAAATAAACTAAAAGAAGAATTTGACTATATTTTAATTGATTGTCCAGCAGGAATTGAACAAGGATTTAAAAATGCAATTGTAGGTGCAGATCGAGCAATTGTTGTTACAATGGCTGAGATTTCAGCCATTCGTGATGCAGATAGAATTATTGGTTTATTGGAATCCTCACAAATTAAAAATCCACAATTAGTGGTAAATAAATTAAGACCAGAAATGGTTAAAAGAGGAAAAATGATGGATGTTGACGATATTGTTGATTTATTGTCAATTGATCTTATTGGTGTTGTACCAGATGATGAATATATTATTACACAAACCAATAAAGGAGAACCAGTTATTTCTAATCGAAAAGCTCCTTCTGGAAAAGCATATATGGAGATCGCAAAGCGAATCCTTGGAGAAAATATAGAAGTAACAATACCAGGTAGAGAGAAAGGTCTTTTTGCTAAGTTTAAAAGATTATTCGGAAAAAAATAAAGGAACAAAATCATAGTGGAGGTTAAGAAAAGATGTTTGAAGGCATTAAGAATTTTTTTAAAAAAATAGCAAAGACAGAAAGCCAAGATAATAGTTCAAAAGAAACTGCAAAAGAGAGATTACATTTAGTATTGATGCAAGATCGTGCAAATGTATCTGCAGATTTCTTAGAAATGATGAAACAGGAAATCATTGAAGTAATAAAAAAATATATTGATGTAGATGAAAATGCAATCGATGTAAGACTTACAAATAAGACAAATGATGATGGAACAAACGGAGCGCCAGCTTTGTATGCTAATATTCCAATTATTAGCATTAAGGAAGGATCTAGGGAGTATAGTAAAAAAGAAGAGCAAAGCAAAGTAGAAGAGAAAGTAGAATTAAAACAAGAAGAAAAAGTAGATGAAAAAATAAGTCAGGAAGGAAAAGAAGAACAGAATCAAACAGAATCAGAAAAACAAGAAGAGAAAATAGAAGATGTGGAAAAAGTGGAGGATGTAAAATAAGAAAAACATAATAGAGGTTAATAAATGAGAAAGAAAATTTTAAAAAATGTAGATTGGGGAATTTTAATATGTAGCATTATATTATGCGTGATAGGAATGATTGCTTTATTCTCTGCTACACAGGAAACGGGCTATAGTGATCTGAAAAAGCAGATGCTTTGGTTTATTGTAAGTATTCCTGTTATCTTAATTTTGATATTTGTAGATTATGAATTAATTGCTAAAATATCCCCTGTATTTTATGGGATTTTTATCATATTATTAGTTGCTGTATTGTTTACAGAACCAATTAATGGAGCAACGAGCTGGTTCGAATTTAAATTTTTCTCATTGCAACCAGCAGAGTTTGCTAAAATTTTTGTTATTTTAACTTTTGCTTTTGTAATTTGTAAAATACAAAAAAAGGGAAGAAATGAAATTAATAAACCATGGAAATTGCTTGTATCGCTTTTAATTGTAGGAATACCAATTCTATTAATTATTAAGCAGCCAGATTATGGAACAGCAGCAGCATATATAGTAGCAATGTTAATGATTTTATTTACTGCAGGAATCGATAAAAAATATATTATTGGCTGTGTGTTAATAATAGCAATTGCAGTTCCTTTATTATATCAATTTGTGCTACCAGAGCATGCGAAATCAAGAATAAAAATTTTCTTAAATCCGGACTCTGATCCAAGAGGAGCGGGGTATAATGTAATACAATCCAAACTTGCAATTGGAGCAGGACAACTTACAGGAATGGGAATATTAAAGGGAAATCAAACACAATTAGGATTTTTGTATCCAAAGACAACAGATTTTATCTTTTCCGTAATAGGAGAAGAAATGGGATTTGTGGTGGCGGCAGGAGTAATTATTGTTTATGTCATTCTAATAACAAAAGCAATTTATGTTGCGAAAACAGCAAAAGACGATTTGGGATCATATATTGCAATGGGAATTGCAGGAATCTTTCTATTTCACATGGTAGAAAATATAGGGATGACAATGGGATTACTTCCAATTACAGGAGTTCCTCTACCTTTCGTAAGCTATGGAGGAAGTTCATTATTGACAAATTTCATATTAATTGCAATATTATTAAGTATTAGTGGAAGAAGACAAAAAGCAATTTTTATAGAATAGAGAAGGAAAAATGATGTATATTAAACCATTAAAGATAGGAAGTGTAGAGTTAAAAAATAATGTACTATTGGCTCCTATGGCAGGAGTAACAGATAAACCATTTCGAATTTTATGCAAAGAACAAGGAGCAGGACTTACGTTCACCGAGATGGCAAGTAGTAAGGCAATTTTTTATCAAGATCAGAAAACCAAAAAGCTTTTAGATATAAAAGGAGAATCTGGTCCAATTGGAGTACAAATATTTGGAAGTAATGTAGAAGCAATGAGAGAGGCTACAAAGTATGTAAATGACTTTGCCGATATTATCGATATTAATATGGGATGTCCAGCACCTAAAGTAGTAAAAAATGGGGATGGAAGTAAACTATTATTGGATTTGAAGTTGGCAAGAGAAATTATCAAAAATGTGGTGAAGGTAGCAGAAAAACCAGTTACAGTAAAAATACGTAAGGGATGGGATGAAGACCATATTGTAGCAGTAGATGCTGCAAAAATGATAGAAGAAGCAGGAGCTGCAGCAATTACAATTCATGGTAGAACAAGAGCAGAATTTTATAGTGGGAAAGCAGATTTAGAAATAATAAGAAAAGTAAAAGAATCTGTTTCAATACCTGTAATTGGGAATGGTGATATTTTTGATGAGGAGTCTGCTGAAAATATGTTTAAGCAGACGGGTGTAGATGGAATTATGTGTGCAAGAGGGACGTTTGGAAATCCTTGGATTTTTCGAGAGATTTTATATTATTTAGAACATGGAGAAAAATTGCAAAAGCCTAGTAAAGAAGAAAAATTGGAAATGATAAAGAGACATATTCAAATGGAGGTAGAAGAAAAAGGAGAAGAAGTAGCAATCAAAGAAATGAGAAAACAAGTAAGCTGGTATATTAAAAACTTAAAAAATGCTGCAATGATAAGAGAAAAAATAAATCAAATCTGTAAGGAAAAAGAAATGGTACAAGTTTTAACGGAATACTTTGAAAATCAATAGAATATAGTTAAAAAGAATAGAGTTATCTATTCTTTTTTTTCTTTTTGTAAGAGCAAGATTGAAAAAAGAAAAGATAATAAATTTTTTTCTTATTAGGAGGAAGATGGGGATGGACTTAAAAAAAGCAGAAAAAAAGAAAAGAATAATAGTAGGAAAAACAATTTGTTTTCTTATTATTTTATGTCTTATTGGATTTATTATATTTTTTGTGAAAAAAAATGATAAAACGATAAATTTGGGAAATAATAATATTAATCAATCAGCAAATCAATGTGTTGAAAATATTTTAAATATGAGTTCATACAAGGCAAAAATGGAAGTAACCGTTAAAAGTAATAAAAATACAAATCGATATCAATTAAACCAGGAATATCGAGAAAATTATGCAAGACAAATAATAGAAGAACCAAGTAATATAAAAGGACTAACGATTACGCAAGAAGAAAATAATCTAAAAATAGAAAATACAAAGTTAAATTTAACATCTATTTATGAAAATTATACTTATGTAGCAGAGAATCATTTATTTTTAAATTACTTTGTGGAAGATTATAAAAACGCACAAAATTCTAATGCAAAAGAAGAAAATGATTTTATTGTTCTAGAAACCGATTGTAGAAATCAAGAAAATAAGTACAATATAAGGAAAAAATTATATCTTCAAAAAAATACAGGAAAACCTATTAAAATGGAAGTACAAGACATGAACCAAAAAATTAGAGTGTACATATTATATAATGAGATAGAAATAAATGGTACTAATTTTTAAAAGATAAAAGAACAATAAAGCAAATATAATTTATTAGAACTATTTTCTTTATCTCGAACTAATATTTAAAATAAAAAACAGACTAATATTAGGAGTGAAGAAAATGATTATTAAAAGAGGTGACATGTTTTACGCGGATTTAAGCCCAGTGATTGGATCAGAACAAGGAGGAATAAGACCAGTTCTTATTATTCAAAATGATATGGGAAATAAATATAGCCCAACAGTAATAGCTGCAGCAATTACCTCGCAAAAATCAAAAAATAAATTGCCAACGCATATTGAAATAAATTCAGAAAATAGTGGACTAAAGTCAGATTCTATTGTTTTAACAGAACAAATTCGTACGATTGATAAAAGTAGATTAAGAGAGAAAATAGGGCATATAGACGATACTTCTGTTATTCATAAAATTAATAATGCATTAGGGGTTAGCTTTGGATTAGAAGAATAAAAATAAAAAATACACTTTAAACGATAGAAAATCAAGGTTTAAAGTGTATTTTATTGCTAAAAGAATTTAAACACGCAATTTTTTTATAATTTTTATTTCATCGTATAATTGATCAACCATAATTTTTCGAGTGACTAAAGCTTGTTTATATTCTTCCAGAACGTTTTGATAATTTTCAAAAGTTTCACCATCGGAAAAAAGCATACGCATTCCTTCTTTATAATAACTTATCTTATGCTCAGAAGTTGCTTGCATCATTTTTTGATGGTAACGATCAATCGTTTCTAAACGTTTAATTTGTTCTTTTAGAAAATCTAAATAACCGATTACGCAGCTAATTTCATATTCGGTGTCTTGAATAACTACTTTAAAAAGAGCTCTTACTACTTTTTTATTTAAACGACCAATACGAACACCTTGGGCTGCATTATCTAAGGCTGCTGTTTTAGGATTAGGCTGAGCGTCTTTGATCAATAATTTTAAGGTTTCAGAAATATGGATATGGGTTTTATATTGTCTCTTAGATACAATAGCATCGTATTCATCAGCTACTTTTATAATTTGATCTTCATAAGGAATTTGATTTCCTTTTAAACCATCCGGATAACCAGATCCGTCTAGAGCTTCATGATGATATTTAGGACCTAAGGCATAAGGCCTTAACTTTAGATCATCCATACACATTTTATAACCAATTAAAGTATGTGTTTTCATTATTTCATATTCGCTATCTGTTAATCTTTCAGGTTTATTTAAAATTTTTAAAGGAATAAACATTTTTCCAATATCATGTAAATAAGCACAAATTGTGCAATAAGAAATGAAATTTTTACGACAATGTAAATATTCACATAATCTACAAACAATGCTTGCTACATTTTCGCTGTGTACACGAGTAAAAGGATCTAAGTTGTCAAGCATTGTTAATTGATAACGCATAGTTGCATCAAGATTATATGATTTTAAAGTTGTTTTATCATAAAAATCAAATTGTGGATTTGCCATTATTTTCTCCTTCGTATTTATTTAAAGTTCTTTTGTAATTGTTGAATGCTTATACTTTATCGATTACATTTTTAATGGATTAGTTATACTTTTAGCTTTTTTATGTCTTTTAATTCAGCATATAATTTGTTAATAATATTGGTTCGAGTGTCTAAAGCTTGTTTGTATTGCAGTAAAATAGAAGAATAATTTTCAAAAGTTTCTCCTTCTGTAAATAACATCTTCATACCCTCTTTATAATAATTCTGCTTTGATTCGGATTTGGAAGAAGTTGCTTTTTGATTGTATTTATCAACTGTTTCTAAACGTTTAATTTGCTCTTTAATGTAATCAATGTAATTATAAGTACAGGAAATTTCATAAAGAGTATCATCAATAACAACGCGAATAAGAGCTTTTACAATACGTGGATTATTTTTTCCGTTATGAGCATTTTCGATTAAAATCTTTAAAGTGTCGGTAACACCAATATGGGTTTTATATTGTCTTTTGCTAACGATAGCATCATATTCATCTGCCACTCGAATAATTTGTGCTTCATATGGAATTGCGAACCCCTTTAATCCGATCTGGATATCCAGTTCCATTTAATGCCTCATGATGACATCTTGGACCAATTGCATAAGGTCTTAATTTATCATCATTCAAACACATTTTATATCCAATTGTAGTGTGAGTTTTCATTGTTTCATATTCTTCATCTGTTAATCTAGATGGTTTTTGTAAAATACTTGGAGGAATAAACATTTTTCCAATATCATGAAGAAAAGCACAAATCGTACAATAAGTAGTAAAGTCTTTTTTACAATGCAGATATTCACATAATCTACAAGTAATACTTGCTACATTTTCAGAGTGTTTTCTTGTAAAAAGATCTAAAGAATCTAACATATTTAATTGATATCTCATACTAGAATCCAAATTATATGATTTTAAAACCGTTTTATCATAAAAATCAAATTTTTGCTCAAACATTATTTTTCTCCTTTGTAAAATCTAAATTTATCATACCACGAAATAAAACAAAGTTCAACCGATATTTCCCCTCTTTTTCGTCTAAATTTGTTGATTTATCTTTTATTTTAAGATATGATAAAAAAAGTACAAAAAGAAAAAAAGGTGATCAAAAGATGTATTTAAAAAGATTAGAATTACAAGGATTTAAATCCTTTGCAGATAAAACCACATTAGACTTTATGCCAGGGATAACAGCTGTTATTGGTCCAAATGGTTCTGGGAAAAGTAATATTTCAGATAGTATTCGCTGGGTATTAGGAGAGCAAAGCATGAAGTCATTAAGAGGCTCAAAATCCGAAGATATTATTTTTGCAGGAACACAAAATAGAAAATCTTTAGGATTTGCAGAAGCTTCTCTTATTTTTGATAACCAGGATGGAAAACTACCAATTGAATATAAAGAAGTAATTGTAACAAGAAGGATTTATCGTAGTGGAGAATCTGGTTATTATATTAATAAAGTGCCTTGCCGTTTAAAAGATATTCTAGAATTATTTATGGATACTGGAATTGGAAAAGATGGTTATTCTATTATTGGACAAGGAAAGATTGATGAAATTTTAAGTAATAAATCGGAAGATAGAAGACATATTTTTGAAGAAGCAGCAGGAATTGTAAAATATAGAGCAAGGAAAGAAGAATCAGAGAAAAAATTAGAACATACGAAATTAAATTTATTAAGAATTAATGACATTATTTCTGAAATAGAAGCAAATATTGAGCCACTAAAATTACAGTCAGAAAAAGCAAAAAAATTCTTAGAATTAAGAGAAGAATTAAAACATATAGAAATTGGTTTATTTATTGAACAAATTGAAAGTAATAAAGCTAAAATTGAAAATATGATAAAAGACATCGAAACAATGAATTTCTCTTATGAGGAAGAACAAGGAAGACAGCAAAGTCAGACAGCAAAAAAAGATAATTTAAAAGCAAAAATGGATGCTTTAATGGAAGAAATAGAAAAAATCCAAAACATAGGCTTTGAAAGTAGCAATAAAATAGAAAAAATTAATTCAGAAATAAATGTAGCAAGTCAAAAGATTTTAAATCATACCGAAAATCATACTCGATATGAAAAAGAGATTGAAGAATTGAAAGCTAAAATAAAATTGCTGGAAGATGAGAAAAAACAAAAGTTAGCAAAGAAAGAAAATCTATATCAGAACAAAGAGAAGTTTGAAAAAGAATTAAAAGAGAAAGAAGAAGAAAAGAGAAAATTAACAGAAAAATTATCAGTAAAGCAATTAGAAATTGAAGAGAAAAAGCAAAAAGTGTTGGATAATATTGACAAAAAATATGAAATTCAAAGTGAAATTCAGGCACAAGAACTTACTTATGGAAATTTAGAAAAAAGAGAAAAAGCAATTCAATTTGAAATGCAAACCACAATTTCTGAACTAGATGGATCACGTATGAGAAAGTCTGATATTTCTCAAGAATTTACGAAAATAGAAAGTGATAGAAATCAAATTACCAATTCTTTAACGAAAATAAAAGAAGAAAAATCAAAGCAAAATGAGATTTTGCAAGGTTATGAAAAAAAGATTAACCAAATGAAAGACCAAATTCGAATGAAGGAATCAAGGTTAAGATTTTTACAAGAAACAGAAAAAGAAAAAGAGGGATATACCAAAAGTGTAAAAGCTTTATTAAATGACTGCGAAAAAATAAAAGAATTAGGAAAAGGAATGCATGGTGTACTTGCCAATATCTTATCCGTTCCAGCAAAGTATGAAACTGCAATTGAGATGTGCTTAGGAGCAGGTTTACAAAATATTGTAACCGATTCAGAAGAAGAAGCCAAAAGATTAGTACAGCACTTAAGAACTCATAATTTAGGAAGAGCTTCTTTTTTACCAATTACCTCTGTAAAAGGAAAAAAATTAGATCGAATTGATAGCAAAGGAATTTCTGGAGTAATAGGAATTGCTTCTGATTTAGTTCAGTACCAAAAACAATATGATGGAATTATGCAAAATTTATTGGGAAGAACAGTAATCGTAGAAGATATGGATACAGGAATAGCTCTTGCTAAAAAAAATAAATATGCTTTTCGTATTGTAACAATAAAAGGAGATATCATTAATGCGTCTGGAGCAATCACAGGAGGATCTGTGGTACAAAAAACAGTTAATATTTTAGGAAGAAGTAGAGAAATTGAAGAACTAGAAAAAGAAATTACTGTATTAAAAGAAAATTTAGAGAAAGAAGAAAAAAATCAAGAAAAATATCTAGAAGAGATAGAAGATATTCTAGAAGCAGCAGAATCTTTAGAAAGACAGTTACAAGAAATTGATGTTACTTATGCAACAGAAAAGCAAAAATTAATTGCGGTAGAAGAAAATGTAGTAAAATTAGAAAATCGATTTGCAAAAATAAAATTAGAATTACAAGAAATTCAAAAACAAAAAGAAGTATCAATGAAAGAAAAAGAAATTGCAGAGCAAAATATACAAGAACTAAATAAGCAGACAGAAGAATTAAATAGACAGATTGAAGAATTTACTTCCCTACATCAAGATGATCAAACAAATTTAGATAATTTGAATTTAGATATTACAAACTTAAAAATTTCAGTCTCTTCTTTTGAAGAAAGTGAAAGTTCTATTCGTGAAATGGAAGAAATGTTAGAACAGGATATCCAAAATAGTAAAAATAGTATTACAAATAAAGAAAAGCAGATATTACAAATGGAACAAGAAAAAGAAGAATTGGAAAAACAAATTGTTGATAACCGAAAAGAAATTGAGAGAATAAAAAATGAGGTACAATTAAGTGGAAGTAAAGTGGAAGAACTAAAGAAAAATAGAATTCAAACCAATCAAGAGATTAATCAATTAGAAGAAGAAATCACAAGTCAATTTAAGAAATTAGAAGAAATTAAAGAACAGATAGTAAAAATAGATGCTAAAAAAGCTAAAATGGAACAAGAAATGGAAGAAATGATTAATCAAATGTGGGAAGAATATGAGGTAACTCCAAACAATGCAAAAGAGTATGAAAGACCACAAAATATTAATTTAGCACAAAAACAAGTAAATGGTTTAAAAGGTCAAATAAGAGAATTAGGAAGTATTAATATTGATTCGATTGAAGAATATAAACAAACCAAAGAACGTTATGATTTTATGTGTGAACAAAGATTAGATTTAGAAAATGCAATAACAAAACTAAAAAAAGTAATTCATGATATGACAAATACAATGCAAGAGCAATTTAAAGAGAAATTTAAACAAATTAATCATAACTTTAATGAGGTATTTAAAGAATTATTTGGTGGGGGAAAAGCAGAATTAATTTTAACAGATGAGAGTAATATTCTAGAATGTGGAATTGATATTCAGGTGCAACCACCAGGAAAAAAATTACAAAACATGACATTGTTATCTGGAGGAGAAAAAGCATTTACTGCAATTGCAATTTTATTTGCGATCCTAAAAATTAATCCAGCGCCATTTTGTGTATTAGATGAGATTGAAGCGGCATTAGACGATGTAAATGTATATCGCTATGCAGAATATCTAAAAAAATTTGCAAGAGAGACTCAATTTTTAATTATTACCCATAGAAAAGGAACCATGGAGGCAGCAGATACCGTATACGGAGTAACAATGGAGGAAAATGGAATTAGTAAATTACTATCAATGAAACTAAAATAATGAATTCAAAAAACAAAAAGGGCCGTCAGAATGACGGCTCTCTTTGCTGGAAAAAATCCACTGCCCATCGTTTAGGCATCCAGGCAGGACTGCGTGATTGCTTTGATAACAAGAACATACTCGTCGAGTGTTTTTACAAAGTACTCACCATTACGGGCTTTGCTTTTTTCTACACCATGTTTCCGCAAAATGCTAATGGCGCTTTCATAGCCCTTTGTGGTTCTGAAAATGAACTCAGAAGAGATTCTTTCCTCTTTACAACTGAAACGCAGATAATAATTTTCCATATTTTTGTACCTCCTTGGTGTTTTTCAGCTTATATTATATCACAGAGTTACATAACTTTCAAATTTCGACTAAAAGAAGAATCTAAGAATTCCTATTAAGATAAGCAAGGATCCAGATAAAATATTCCAAAAGGTATCTGGAATAGAATAAGTACTTACTATTTTTCGTCCTAGAAAAGTTCCAAAAGATAGAAATAAAAGTTGAAAGCTAGAAACGATAAATGGAAAAAGAAAAGTAGAGATTCCAAGCATGCTACTTCCAATTCCAATACAAAGAGAGTCTATAGAAAGAGCAAAACCTAGATATAATGCTTCTTTACTATCAATACGGTGAGACTGATCAAGATCGGAAGAAATAGGATCACGAATAATTTGAATGGTAATACCAAAAGATTTTAAGAAAAATTGATAGGTCTTTTGAATGGAAGGAACTTTGGAAAATGAGTGAGGGGAGATGGAATTATTTTTTCCTTTTTTGATAAGTGTTTCATAAATAATAAAACATCCCATACCAATTAATAAAAAAGTTCCGATTAGATTGGTAATATAAGCTGGAAAGATACGAAGAAAAAGACTACCAATACAAATGGAAAGCATTGTAATACAAAAAGAAATAAAAAACAAAATGATTTTAGCAATCAGCGAGATCTTTGTTTTTCGAACCCCATAAGTAATTCCAATTCCGAACGAATCAATACTAGAAGAAATGGCGAGACCTAAAATTTGTATTAACATAAAGCGTCACCTCTTTATATTATATGGAATAAAAAAAATAAAGTTATTGAAAAGAAAATAATCATAATTTAAAAATGCCTACATATACATTAGTATAACTTGTACAAAGGAGGATTGGATATGTGGCATACGAAAAGTGCAGAAGAGGTAATAAAAGAACTAAAGAGCAATTGGAATTTAGGATTAAGTAAGGAAAATGTGGATATAAGAAGGCAGGAATTTGGTTTCAATAAATTAAAAGAAAAACCAAAAGAAAAATTATGGGTAAAGTTTCTAAAGCAGTTCCAAGATTTTATGATTTTGATTTTAATTATTGCCTCCATTATTTCGGCAGTTGTTAGTTACATAGAAGGAAGTCACGATTACTTTGATTCGATTATTATTATTGCAATTGTAGTATTAAATGCAATTATGGGATTAATTCAAGAAGCAAAAGCAGAAAAGTCTTTAGAGGCATTGAAAAAAATGTCTGCTCCAGTAGCAAAAGTAAGAAGAAATGGAAATATAGAAATAATAAAAGGGGAGGAAATTGTTCCGGGAGATATTATTTTATTAGAGGCAGGAAACTATGTACCGGCGGATTGTAGACTTTTAAAAACTTGTGAATTAAAGATAGAAGAATCTAGTTTAACAGGAGAAACGAATGGCGTATCAAAAGATGCGAATGCAATTTTAGGAGAGAAATGTTCAATTGGAGATATGATAAATACTGCATTTGGAAGCACGATTGTAATAGAAGGACATGGAGAAGGAATTGTAACAGAAATTGGAATGGAAACGAAGGTTGGAAGAATTGCTAATATGATCATGACAAATGAAACTCCACAAACTCCAATCCAAAAAAAGTTAGAAGAAGTTGGAAAGATATTAGGATGGGCATGCTTAGGAATCTGCATTTTTATATTCTTTATAGGTCTTTTAAAACAGATTACTCCACTTGAAATGTTTATGACTTCAGTGGGACTTGCTGTAGCTGCTATTCCAGAAGGACTTCCAGCAATTGTGACAATTATGCTGTCCATTGGTGTAACAAAGATGGCAAAGAAAAATGCAATTATTCGAAGACTTCCGGCAGTAGAAACACTAGGTAGCAGTCAAATTATTTGTTCAGATAAAACAGGTACATTAACGCAAAACAAAATGAAAGTACGAAAGATAACTGGAGATGAAAAAAAAGTATTAGAATTTGCAACCCTATGTACGAATTGTGAAGTAAATAAAGAAAATAAAATAAATGGAGAAGCAACAGAAGTTTCAATTGCTCGTGCAGCTTTAGAAAAAGGAATACAAAGAAAAGAATTAGAAAAGAATTATCCAAGGGTGGAAGAGATTCCTTTTGATTCAAAGAGAAAATTAATGACAACAATTCATCAATTGCCAAATGGGATGTTTCGTATTATTACAAAAGGAGCTCCCGATATCTTGCTAGATTCTTGCCAAAAATATGAATATAATAAAAACATTTTTACACTAACAGAAAGCGAAAAAGAAAAGATAAAAAAGCAAAATATAAAAATGGCGGAAGAAGCGCTTAGAGTGTTAGCAGTTGCTTATCGAGATATAAAAGAAATACCAACAAAAATAGAAGCAAAGGGAATCGAAAAAGAATTGACATTTATAGGGTTAATTGGAATGATGGATCCGCCAAGAGAAGGGGTAAAAGAAGCAGTTGCAACTTGTAGAAGAGCAGGGATTAAAACAGTAATGATTACAGGGGATCATATTGTAACAGCAAAGGCAATTGCAAAAGAACTAGGAATTTTAAAAGAAAATGATATGGCAATATCAGGAAAAGAATTGAATCAAATGGATCAAAAATCATTGGAAAGAAATATTGTGAAATATTCTGTATTTGCTAGAGTATCACCAGAACATAAAGTTAGAATTGTAACAGCATTTCAGAATATGGGAAAAGTAGTTGCAATGACAGGAGATGGGGTAAATGATGCTCCAGCACTAAAAAAGGCAGACATTGGAATTGCAATGGGAATTACCGGCACAGATGTAGCGAAAAATGCTGCTGACATGATATTAACAGATGATAATTTTACTACAATTGTAGAAGCGGTAAAGCAAGGAAGAAATATTTATGCTAATATAAAAAAAGCAATACATTTTTTAATTGCAACCAATATAGGAGAAATTGTAACAATTTTAGTAGGCTTATTATTAGGAATGAAAACACCATTACTTGCAATTCAGTTATTATGGATTAATTTAGTTACAGATTCTTTACCTGCAATTGCATTAGGACTAGAACCATTTCAAAAGGAGCTTATGAATCATAAACCAAGAGATATAAAAGAAAGTGTTTTTGCAGATGGGTTATGGGGAAAAATTATATCGGAAGGAATGATGATAGGATTACTTACGATCATTACCTTTAGTATTGGAAATTATTTTTATGGAATAGAAGTAGCAAGAACAATGGCTTTTATTAGTTTAGGAATGATTGAATTAATTCATAGTTTTAATATAAAAAGTGAAGAATCCATTTTCAAAATTGGTATTTTTGAAAATAAATATTTATTGGGAGCATTTTTATTAGGAATGATTTTGCAAATAGGAATTTTATGGATTCCATCTTTTGCGAATATATTTAAACTAGTTCCTTTAAATCAAGTACAATGGATATATACGATTCTTATTTCTTGTATGCCAGTTGTAATTATAGAGATACAGAAAAAAGTAAATGAACTTAGATTTGGAAAAGTAGTCTATGAATATAATAGAAGTAATCTTTAAACCATCTTGTACAAAAATATTGTTAAAGAATAATAAACTCTATTTATTTTATCAAGAGCAAGTGTGGTAAAAATGTAGATAAAAAATAGGAAAGTAGATGTCTACTTTCCTATTTTTGAGATATTAAATCGAATTATTTGTCAATCGTGTGATATTTTTTATATCCATAGATTGCGATTGCTATTAAAGCAATGATAACAAAAAATATTGTAATTGTAGAACCTGCAGCAGGTAGAATTTTGTTAGGTAAAGTAGGATCTACATTAGGAGTATTAGAAGATGTATTGGTAGGATCTGTAGTATTTGTAGTATTGGCTGGAATATCTGGTTCTTCTGGTTGGGTTTGTGATTCGAAAGTATAAATCGCACGATCATAGATGGTATTAGGTGCAGTACGAGATGTTTGATCTAACTTAACCCATACTAAAAAATGTTCAGTACCCGTTAATGTTCCAGTATATTTTGCAATATTATTTTCTGCTACGATCCAATTGCTTTCAACATAATTTGGGTAAAGTGCATAAATTGCTTCTTCTCTTTTATCTAGATCTGCCTGATATTGTTTCACAAGATCATTATAAGTAGTTACGGAATCGTTGTATTCTTTTTGTAATGTCTCATAAGCCTCTTTTAATTTTTCTGTTTCTGGAGCGTCGGGAGCAGACTCTAATGCTGCTTCATAAGCTTCACGTGCTTTTTGTACTTCATCTTTTTGAAGATCAAGAGCTTCTTTTTTCGTATTTAAGTTTTCTAAATATTCTTTACCTTTTGAGTTTAATTCTTCCATCGATGTTTTGATGGTATTAAAAGTAGAGTCCTCTAGAGAGATAAATTGATAAGATAAAGTATAATTAGTACCAACTTTATCCTCATCAATAGTTATTTTAACTTCACCGTTTGTTGCATAATTTTGAAAAGAGATAACATTATCTGGATCATAATCAGCAGAGGTAGAAGTTAAATTAACATTTTGTGGAGCCTGTAATGTAGAAAGCGATGTAAAAGAAGTTTCATCAGAAGCATATGTGGTTAGTGTAATTACAAAACTTAAAATAAAAATAATAAATAAAGACTTTTTTAATTTTTTCATATGTAATTCTCCTTAATTTGATTTTTTTTCATTATATAATGTCTATTTTAATCTGTAAATAGTTTTTGAATTTATTATATTTGTATTCATAAAATAAATTTCCCAATGCTTATTTTTAGACATTGGGAAACTAATAATAATGATTCATATTATAGTAGAAATTTGAATAGAGAAACAATATTTTAATTTGATTCTAACGTAACTTTAATAACAGTTCCCTCTTCTACTGAGGTATTTGGGTTAATATCTTGTTTTGTAACAACTCCAGAGCCTTCTACTTGGATATTTAAATTTTTAGAAATTAAAGAATTTTTAGCTTGTTCAGCGGTTAATCCTTTTAGATCTGGAACAGCAACAGAAACTTTCGTATCATTTTCTTCCGTGTAAAGCATGATGATAGAATCTTTCGATAAAGTAGTTCCTGGAGCTGGTGTTTGGTCTTGAACAAGTAAAGAATTTTTATCCCCAGAAGTTGTAACTTTTACCTGGAAGCCTGCTTGTTTTAGAACTTTTTCTGCTTCTGTTACTGTTTTATTTCGAATATCTGGAACGGTAATAAATTCACTTGTATTTCCTTCTGTCGTAACAGTTGCTTGCACATTTTCTGAATTCAAACCAAGATATGGTAAGATTTCAGATAACATTTGTCCGACCACCGGACCACAAATTTGTCCACCTTGATGACTACCACCTTTTGGATCATGCAAAGCCATAAGCAAAACAATCTCAGGTTTCTCTGTTGGAGCAATTGCTATATAAGATGCAATATATCCTTCCTCTGGTTTTCCTACAGGAGGTTCAGACGTTCCTGTTTTTCCACCAATAGAATATCCAGCTACATCAGCACGTCTACCAGAACCATCAGTAACAACAGAACGCATCAAACTTCTCATCCTCTCAGAAGTAGATTTAGAAATAACTTGTCTAACTTCCACAGGATCTAAGTCAGTAGTCGTGTTTGTTTCTGTATTAATAATTTGTTTTACAACTCTTGGTTGCATTAAAATGCCATCATTTGCAATAGCAGATACAGCAGTAATTAACTGAATTGGTGTAATATTAATTCTTTGACCAAATGACATGGTAGCAAGTTCAACAGGACCAACGTCGTCTAAATCCCAGAAGATACTAGAAGACTCTGAAGGTAAATCAATTCCTGTTTTAGAAAAGAAACCAAATAAACCATAATATTTATAAAGAGTTTCTGCGCCGATTCTTTTTCCTAGTTGCATAAAAGAAGGATTACAAGACAATTCTAAAGCTTGTCTTAATGTTTTTGGTCCTTTATGATTTGGAGACCAACAACGAATGTTTCGATCTGCAACTTGTTCATATCCTTGGCAAATAAAATCATTAGGAACATCTTCGCTCGTAATATTTTCTTCTAAAGCAACTGCAGCAGTAATTAATTTAAAAGGAGACCCAGGTTCATAGGTACTAGAAACCAAACGATTTCTCCACATTTCAGTAAGAGCTTCTGTTTTTCCAGCTGTATCAAGAGTATCCCATGTAGCTTTTAGACTTTCATTTGGTTCAAATGGAGTATTTAAATTAAAATCTGGATAACATGCCATTGCTAAAACATCTCCAGTGCTGGGATCCATGGCAATAACAGTACCACCTTTTGTACATTGATTATCTTCTACAGCTTGTTTTAAATATTTTTCTACGATGGATTGAATATTAACATCAATCGTTAAAACCAAGTCACTACCATTTTCTGCTGGAATATAGGTTTTATCATCATCTGGGATATCATCTTGAAATGCATCTTTAGAAGTAACAATTTTTCCGGGAGTTCCTGTCAAAATATCATTCCATTTTAATTCCACACCGTGTCTGCCAACATTATCATCGTCACAAAAACCGAGTAGATTAGATGCTAAATTATTATAAGGATAGGTTCTTTTGGTATCTTCATCAATATTAATTCCAACTGTGATTTTATTATCTTTCATCCAAGTTTGTAATTGATCTACTTTATCCTGATCTACTTTTTTGATAATGGTTTCGACAGAAGAATCACTATTTACCTTAGCGAATACCTCATCATAATTAAGTCCAAAAATATCAGATAATCCTTTCGCAACAAGTTCTTTTTTTTCTTTTGTGGAAGCTTCGTCTTTTCCAGTTATTTTACTTGGATTTATCGTAATAGTATCTACGACAGAACTAAGTGCTAATGTTTTTCCAGTGGAATCATAAATCGTTCCTCGCTTTGGACTAATAATGCGATTTGTTGTTTGTTGTTTATATGCACTTTCTTTTAAAGAAGCACCTTGTACGAATTGTAACCAAGCAATACGGATACCAAGTGCAAGTAGAATAATGAAAAAAAAGATTAAAAAACCTTTGTATTTTTTTGTTATTGTATTATTTGGCAATTCATTCGTAGAAGAATTTTTCTGTTCCTTTTGTTTCTTGAAAAAATTTATTTTCTCAAATTTTTTACTCATATATCCTCACTCTTTTGTATTTATTTTTTTGTACATTTTATCCTAAAAAATAGCAAAAATCAAGGAAAATTATAGTATTTACAAAATGGACAAAAAAAGATATAATAAATAAGAATATAGAAAGGGAAAAGGAAAGAAAAAATGAATCTTTATCAAGAAACAAAAAAATTGATGAGGCAATATGAAATAACAGCAAAAAAAGATTTGGGGCAAAACTTCTTGATTGATGAAGAGGTAATTCATGATATTATTCATTCTGCTGACATAAAAAAAGAAGATCTTGTAATTGAGATTGGACCAGGTTTAGGAACACTTACTGAAAAATTATTAGAAAATGCAGGAAAGGTAGTTTGTATTGAATTAGATAAAGATATGCTAACAATTTTAAGACAAAGATTTCAAGCAGAAAAAAAGATAGAAATGATTCATGCAGATATTCTTAAATTTAATTTAAAAGAAAAAATAAAAGAAGAAAAAGAAAATAAAGAAATAAAAAGTATAAAGATTGTTGCAAATTTACCATATTACATTACGACACCAATTATTATGAAGCTATTAGAAGAAAAGTTAGATATTCAAAGTATTACTGTAATGATCCAAAAAGAAGTAGCAGATCGTTTATCCGAAATTCCTGGAGGAAAACATACCGGTGCAATCACTTATACGATGTATTATTATGCAATTACAAGTAAAGTAAGAACTGTTCCACATACTTCTTTTATTCCAGAACCAGATGTAGAGTCAGAAGTAATACATATTCAATTACGTAATAGTCCTGCAGTCAAGGTGCAAGACGAAAAGAAATTTTTTGAAATTATAAAATATGCTTTTATGCAGAGAAGGAAAACATTGTTAAATGCTTTAGGTAATGCAAATATAATAGAGAAAGAGAAGCTAAAAAATATATTAAAAGAAATGAACTTAAATGAAAAAGTAAGAGGAGAAAATTTAAGTATTGAGCAATATGCAGAATTAGTAAATAAGTTAGAAACAATAGATTGATTTTTGCTAAAAAATAAAAAAAAGAAGTAAAAAATGTTTTCAAAAAAGGAAACAAATGTTATAATAGAAATGCATATTAAATGAGGAGGAGTATATGAATCAAATTTTGATTACAGAAAAATTGTATATTACACCAGAGTTAAAAAAGAAAAAGAAATTATATCGTTTCGAATTTTTTCTTTCTGTTTTTTTGATTTGTGTGTTATTTTCCTATTACATATATGCAGAATACGACAAGATGAAAGGTGAGGAAGTTTCTCAAGATATATTAGCTGATACGAATATTGTAGCAAAACCAGAAAGTGATGATACAACAATTCGAACCAAAGACAATGTATTATTAGTAGTATTAGATGAAGAAACTCAAATAGCAGAAGCAGATCAAGAACAATTACTACAAGAAAATCAAACAGATAGACCATCACCAGAAATAAAAACAACAAAATCAGGAACACAATATTCAGCAGTTGCAACAGTAAGTATTCCTAAATTAGGAATTAAATATCCGGTATTATCAGAAACGACGGATGAATTACTAAAAATATCACCAACGAGATTTTGGGGCCCATTAGAAGATAAGGGGTCAAATGATGCAAATGAGGTAGGAAATTTTTGTATTGTAGGACATAACTATCGAAATAAACGTTTCTTTAGTAAAGTTCCTACTTTGGAAAATGGAGATATTATAGAAATTACAGATTTAACAGGAAGAACGTTAAAATACATGGTATATAGTAAATATGAAGTTGTACCAGAGGATGTAAGTTGTACATCTCAAAAAACAAACGGAAAAAAAGAAGTGACATTAATTACATGTACCGATGATAGTAAGCATAGAGTAATTGTAAAAGCAACAGAGGTATTATAAGATGGAATATAAAATTGGAGATATTGTTAGAACAAAAAAACAACATCCATGTGGAAGTAAATTATGGGAGATTACAAGAGTAGGTGTTGATTTTAAATTAAAATGTTTAGGATGTGGGCATGTCATTATGATAGAAAGGCAAAAAGCCCTAAAAATGATTACAAAAAAGATGGAAAAGAATGACGAATAGAAGGTCATTCTTTTTTTATCTAAAAATATTAATATGTTAACTAATTAACATAAAAACTTAAAAACTATTGGAAGATAGAGAAAAATGTGGTATAATCTTAGAAGCTTGTTAACAATAGATTATTTTTGTTATAAAAGTAATCGCTTTTTTTATTACAGAAAGGATGATGTAAAAAAATTAAAAAAGAGCAACTCGTTAACCAGATTTTTAGAAAAGAAAGGATCCAATATTGAAGCAAGTAATCTTTTATGCAGTAACAGAGGCAGGAAAGCAAATCTTAATTGGTTATGGGTGGAATCAATCCGATATCACTGTGATACTTCCAGAAAATGTTACTTTGAGGATTTCCGATAATGAGGATTTTTTTCATACATTGGAAATCATGAAACAATTTTTAAAACAAAGGATTGAACTTGATGTAACAATGGGAGAAGAAGAAATTCGGATTCAAGAGAAGGTAAAAAAAGAGGAAGAAGATGATGAAATTGACGGAGGAGAGAATGTCACCGAAGAAGAGAAAAAAGAAGTAGCATCAGATCCTTCCAAAAGTAAGAAAGTAAACGACTTATCAGAATCCAAGCCCTTAGCTCGAGGAGTTTTGACAGAGATGGTTCAGAAGGCTTTCTTAAGTAATCCAGAAAAGAGTTATACAAAGGTAGAATTGGCAAAAGAGCTGCAGGTAAAACTGAGTTCGTTATCTTCTATATTTTATAACTTGGAACAAAGAGGAGTCATCCAGAGAATTGAACGGGGAAAATATCAGCTGGTTTTTCAGAGAAATGCAAAGGAATCAGATGAAAAAACAACTGACTCAGAAGAAAATCCCCAAAATGATGGAAAAAACCAAAATATAAGAGAAATAGGTAAGGACACCCAGTCGGAAGATGACTTAAAAAAAGAAGTCATAACGATGATTTCAAAATTAACCGGTAAAGATACTACACAAGATGTAGCAGCGGAGACTAAGGAAGGAATCCCACAGAAAGCAACTTCGGAAGAAAGGCCAAAAGAAGAAACTTCACAGGAAGTGGCTTCGGAAGGGGAAAAAAAAGGAATAACTTCGCAGGAAACAACTTCCAAAGAAGAAACGAAAGGAGATGCTTTACAGGAAAAAGAATCCAAAAAAGAAACTAAAAAAGTTTTTGCACCAAATCCAAAAGAAGAGATGGTAAAGAATTTTTTGGAAGACTATCAAGAGCTTGTAGATTATATTTTAACCAGAAAAACATTTATGGTTAAATCAGCCAAAAGAAGATTTTCTGAACAAGAGGTTGTGGATATAATTAAAGCTTTTGATAATGAGGTAATTCATTATCATCCATCTCAGGAGGGGATATATTTTGTATCCCAAAAATGGAGAGTGTGGTATTATTTGCTGAAAAAGAATTCTGCGGAAGAAGAAGGCACAATACAATATGATCTGCAATTAACGCAAAAAGAAACAACAAAAGCAATTACACAAGCGATGCAAGAAAATCTTATTCGAGATGTAACTGGCAAGAAAGATCGGTTCGAGAAGTATTCTATTTAATGAACAAATCAAAAAAAGTAATAAACCCCAGGTTAGGAGAGTCTCCTGCCTGGGGAAGTTTCTTTAGTATATAGGATTGCGAAACCACGTTTCTTCTAAAGGCTTATAAAGAATTAATTACTTTAGAATGAATAATATTCCAAATAGTTTCATTATATATTTTACGCTCAGAAGAAAATGGAAAAATAAGATTTTCTTCTGAGAAATGAAAAGCCTTTTTTATCTCTAAAGTAGCAGCATCTACTTTAGTTGGAGCAATTTTGTCTGCTTTATTAGCGATACAAATAAAAGGAAGATGACTATTTATAATATATTCATACATTAATTTATCATTGGAAGTAGGCATATGTCGGATATCAACTAGAAAAAGAATTAATTTAATTTCTTTTCGTTGAAATAGATATTCTTCAATAAATTTACCTACTTGTTCTTGTTCTTTTTTAGACATTTTACTATAACCATAACCAGGTAAATCAACGAAATAGAAAGTATCATCCATATTATAGAAATTTAGTTGTCTTGTTTTTCCAGGTTCGCTACTAGTTCTAGCTAATTTTTTTCTTTGAATCATTGTATTAATAAAACTAGATTTTCCGACATTTGATTTTCCAACTAAAACAATTTCTGGTAATCCTCTATTAGGATATTGACTTGGTTTTACAGCAGATATTTCAAATTTTGGATTTTTTACAATCATAAAAATTCTCCTTATTCTCATTTTCATCTTATTTTAACATATAAATATGAACTTTTCAAATAGAAAACAGCTGTAGTAGCATAAAAAGAAAGCTATTCTCAATCCGAAGATTAAGAAAGCTCTCTTTTTTGTAACTCTTGTAAGTTGTATTATGGTAACAGTTTACGTGTTTCTAAAATATTTTAGTTGACATCTCGAATAATGAGATCATCGTTTTCCGGTCCAATTCCGATAAACTTAACGGGAATCTGTGTTGTATTTTCCACGATGGAAATAAACTTCTTAGCAGATTCCGGCAGTTCATCAAAGCTTGTGATTCCGGGAGGAATAATCCAACCACCATCAATGGTTTCATAGATGGGCTGGGGAACCTCTTTTGTAAGGTCTACGTCATCAGGAAAATAATCGATTGTTTCATTTTGATACTGGTATGCAACGCATACTTTAACATATCCAAGAGTAAGACCGATTTTCCCTAAAGTGTCAAGATGATTGATGCAAAGGCTGGTATAGCCCATGATGGATTTTCCAGACACTAAAATTGGACAATCCATCCATCCACACCTTCTCGGACGTTTGGTAGTAGTTCCATATTCATATCCCGACTCACGAATAACATCACCTACCAATGGTTCTGCTCCCGGAATAACACATCCATTTTCATCAATAGATGCAGGTTGCTCTGTTGGAAAAACGCCATTTCCAACTCTGCTATTGTAAGCTTTGTCAATACCAATCACTTCTTTTACAGCAGTAGGAGGAAGCGCGCAACCACAAAGGGTTCCAGAGGTGGAAGGATTGGAGCTGGTAACCATTTTGTAATCACCGTGATCCAAATCCAAACGGAAAGCCTGGGCTCCTTCGACTACAATTTTCTTATTTTCTTCAAGAGCTTCTCGAAGAATTGGATCAATATTTGTAATCATAGAGGACAGGAGCTTTCCATAGGAATGATAAAGATCTGTTAACGATTTCGGCTTGGCAACACAATCTTTCATACCATTTTTTCGAAAAGCTTGGTTATGAAGTTTGGTTGCTTCTTTTATCTTAGCGCGTAAATCATTTTTCTTGTGTAACAGATCATACATTCTTATGCCCGTACGGTTAGCTTTGTCAGCGTAGCTTGGACCGATTCCTCTTTTGGTTGTTCCAACAGGGGTGGACTTCATCCGTTCATGTAATTCATCCAAATCTTTATGATAAGGAAAAATAAGATGAGCTCTTCCACTAATTTTAAGGCGGGAATCAATATCCGGAACACCGGCATCCTTAAGCATCTGGATTTCATCAAGTAAAATTTTAGGGTCAATTACCATGCCAGGGCCAAGAATTGCAATGGTTTGGGGATAAGTGATTCCACCTGGAATTAAGTGCAGTGCAAGTTTCTTACCTTGATAAATAACGGTATGACCAGCATTTGCACCACCGGTTCCTCGGATGACGATGTCAGCATCTTTTGCTTCACTAGAAGCAACTTTTCCTTTTCCTTCATCGCCCCATTTAGCACCCACGATTACTGTTACTGTTCGCATGTTGTCAATCTCCTTTCAGTTTCGAAAAATTTTCTAAAAATCATGAGTTACCATAAAAACTTACACAAAAATTATACTATATAAATAATAGAAAAGCAACTAAATTAAAGAAGAAACCAAAAATAGCATTATAGATCTTTAGAATAACTCTACGATTTATAATGCTATTTTTACATTGTTATTTCTTTTTTGGTTCTATTTTTTCAAGACCACCCATATATGGTCTTAGTACCTCTGGAATTGTAATACTACCATCTGGATTATAGTGATTTTCTAGTAAAGCAATTAACATACGAGGTGGGGCAACTACGGTATTATTTAAGGTATGGGCAAAATAGTTTCCTTTCTCCCCTTTGATGCGAATTCCTAAACGTCTTGCTTGTGCGTCTGTTAAGTTAGAACAGCTACCAACTTCAAAATATTTTTGTTGTCTTGGACTCCAAGCTTCTACGTCCACACTTTTGGCTTTTAAATCTGCTAAATCTCCACTACAACATTCCAAAGTACGAACAGGAATATCCATACTTCTAAATAATTCCACTGTGTAAGACCACATTTTCTCGTACCAATTCCAACTATCTTCAGGTTCACAAACAACAATCATTTCTTGTTTTTCAAATTGATGAATTCGGTAAACACCACGTTCTTCGATACCATGAGCACCTTTTTCTTTTCGGAAACAAGGAGAATAAGAAGTCATTGTATATGGCATGTCCTCTTTTTTTAGAATTTGATCTTTAAACTTTCCAATCATAGAATGTTCACTAGTACCAATTAGATATAGATCTTCTCCTTCAATTTTATACATCATAGCATCCATTTCTTCAAAACTCATAACTCCAGTTACAACATCTGAACGAATCATGTAAGGAGGGATACAATAAGTAAAACCTTTTTGAATCATAAAATCTCTAGCATAAGTTAAAACAGCAGAATGAAGTCTTGCAATATTTCCAGTTAAATAGTAAAAACCATTTCCTGCAACTCTTCTTGCACTGTCTAAATCAAGACCATCAAGAGATTCCATAATTTCACCATGATAAGGAATTTCATAATCTGGAACAACTGGATCTCCATATTTTTTTACTTCCACATTTTTACTATCATCTTCTCCAATAGGAACAGATTCATGCATGATATTAGGTATTTTCATCATACGTATTTTAATTTCATTTGCATATTGCTTTTCTAATTCTTCATTCTGAATTAATTCTTCATTTAATTTCTGAACTTCTAATTTTTTTTCTTCTGCTTCTTCTTTTTTTCCATCTTTCATAAGCATTCCAATTTCAGAACTTAATGTTTTTCTTTTATTTCTTAGTTCATCTCCATGAAGTTGCGCGCTACGATTTTTCTTATCTAGTTCGATCACTTCATCCACTAGAATAAGTTTGTGATCTTGAAATTTTTTTCGAATGTTTTCTTTTACCATTTCAGGATTTTCTCTTATTAATTTAATATCGATCATTAGATTACCTCCTTATAAATTATTAACTAATTCAAAAAACGCCCTTATATATAAAATATAAGGACGAATGGTCTAAAATCCGCGGTACCACCTTATGTCACAAGTAAAATAACAAGTGCGCTTTAAAAGTAGTAATAACCAACTACCAACCGGTTTAGTTTTCACTAACAGCTTTAAGAGTAGATTCATACTAATTATTTATTTACTTCCACCAACCGTAAACTCTCTATAAAAATAATTTAATATTACTAATCTCTTATCGAACGCTTTTTTTCTATGCTATTTAGTCTAACACATAAGTAAGAAAAACGCAAGAAAAATCTGATGATTTTTCCTACGAAAGAAGAAAAGTAGCTTCGCCAAATGTACAGATTGCTTTGCAATCGCACACTTAAGGTGACTTAATCTAGTTACTCCAGAAAAATGATTTTTCTGGAGTAATAAAAAAAGTCGAAAATAGTCGACATAATTGGAAAAATATGCTATAATTATTATGATAAATTTGTTAATCCCCAAGGGGTTTATTTATAGATGGCTTACAAACTTTGACATTAAAGGAGGGCAATTATGACAGTAGCAACTCAAGACCTGGGGAGAATAGAAGATAGAAATATGTTCTTAACCCAGAATCCAAGCCAATTTTTAGAGCGGAGGCTTGCTATTTTATATGGAGTAAATTCCATGGCAATTCGCGCTTTAGAATTGGTAAAAGAGGAGATGTGTTTGGAGAAAGGGTTTGCACGCGACAACGGGACAGATTATTATAATCACTGTGTCGATGTGGCTAATACGCTCATCTCTTTTTGTATCAAAGATGAAGATACCATTTGTGCAGCATTACTTCATGACATCATTGAAGATGTCAAGGGATATAATGAACTCGTGATTAGTAAGATGTTTAATCCAAATATTGCGAGGTTGGTAATGCTTGTAACAAAAGAGCATGGTGTAGACTATAAGCAGGAAGAGAAAATACGAGAGTATCTGGATCATATCATGGAAGACAGGGAAGCTTCTGTTATTAAAACAGCAGACAGAATGCACAATATGATGACATTAGAAGAAAAGAGTTTTAAATCTCGCTATGCAAAGGCGATGGAAACAAAGAAATATTATCTTCCGTTTTTCAAAGAGTGCAGGTACCGGTATCCAAGATATGAGAATCTTTTCTATGCCGCAAGGTCTCAGATTGAGCCCTTAATCTTTCATATCGAAAGTTTTTATGGAGAGATTGTAAGGTTAAAAAACGAATTAAAGAAAAAGACCGCATAGTAAGGCTAAGAAGTAGCAGAAAGGAAAAAATGTTTTTTTATTTATTAAAAAAGTTTGTGAGCCGAAAAGGACGAAGTGATTTATTGCTTTGTCCTTTTTCTTTGGTATTGGGGGGACGAAGCATATGAAATATTTACTTTTTTCGACAAAAACAAGAAAATCAATTGTGAAATAGAAAATGCTTTGATATAATCTAACTAATGTCTTAATATATATAATTAGGAGGAAATCATATGGAAGAAAAAAAGACTTGTGCTGATTTAAAAGTAACAGAAGAAATGAAAGAACTATTAGAAAAATATCATCATAATAAAGATGAATTAATTCAAATTCTAAATGAAGTTCAAGAAAAATATGGATATATTCCAAAACAAGCGCAATTAGAGATTTCAGAAAACCTAAAAATACCAATGGCAGAAATTTATGGAGTTATCACATTTTATTCACGTTTTACATTAAAACCAAAAGGAAAATATGCAATTTCTGTTTGTTTAGGAACAGCATGTTTTGTAAAAGGATCACAAAAAATTATGGACCGCTTAAAAGAAAGATTGGGAATTGAACCGGGACAAACGACAGAAGATGGAAAGTTTTCATTAGATGAAACGAGATGTGTGGGAGCTTGTGGTTTGGCTCCAGTATTTACAATCAATAATGAGGTGTATGGAAAAGCAACGATTAAACAATTAGATCAAGTTTTAGATGAATTAATGAAATAAAATAGTCAAGGAACCAATAGAGTAATCTAAAAATTTTAACTAAATGAAAAGATGGCAAAAATGAATAAGAAATAAAAGTCTAAGGAGGTAAAATGTGAAAACAATAAACGAAATAGAAGAAATAAGGAGTAAAAAAAGAAAAGAATTAGACTTAAGAGTAAATACCAAAAGTGATACAAGAGAAAAACATATCTTAGTATGCCACGGCACAGGATGTACTTCCTCAAAATCGGAGAAGATATTAGAAAATTTTAAAAAGATTATTGAAGAAAAGAAAATTGAAAATGTAAGAGTAATAAAGACAGGATGTTTTGGATTGTGTGCAAAAGGTCCAATTGTTATTATAAGACCGGAAGATACTTTCTATGCAATGGTAACACCAGACGATTGTGAAGAAATTATACAAACACATATTGTAGAAGGAAATAAAGTAGAAAGATTACTTTGTAAGGATATTGACGGAAGCGTAGTAGATCGATTAGATGAATTGACCTTTTATAAGAAACAAAAAAGAATTGCTTTGAAAAATTGTGGTGTAATTAATCCCGAAGAAATTGATGAATATATTGCTTTTGATGGATATAAAGCATTAGAAAAAGTATTAAAGAAAATGACGCCAGAAGAAGTAATTGAAGTTATGAAAAATTCTGGACTAAGAGGACGTGGGGGAGCAGGATTTCCAACAGGAAAGAAATGGGAACTTACGAGATCTTATGAAGCAGATCAAAAATATGTGGTATGTAATGCAGATGAGGGAGATCCAGGAGCATTTATGGATCGTAGCATTTTGGAAGGGGATCCTCATAGTGTTTTAGAAGCAATGGAGATTGCAGCTTATACCATAGGAGCAACAAAGGGATATATTTATGTTAGAGCAGAATATCCAATTGCAGTAAAAAGATTACAAATTGCAATCAACCAAGCAAGAGAATATGGATTATTGGGAAATCATATTTTAGGAACAGATTTTTGTTTTGATATTGAAATTCGATTAGGAGCTGGAGCCTTTGTTTGCGGAGAGGAAACAGCATTACTAGAATCCATTGAAGGGAAAAGAGGGCAACCTAGGGTAAAACCACCATATCCAGCGGAAAGTGGACTATGGGGAAAACCAACTTTAATTAATAATGTGGAGACCTATGCAAATGTAGCACAAATTATTTTAAATGGTGCAGAATGGTTTTCTTCTATTGGAACAGCAACATCAAAAGGAACAAAAGTATTTGCATTAGGTGGGAATGTAAATAATATCGGATTAGTAGAAGTTCCGATGGGAACGACATTAAGAGAAATTGTGTATGATATTGGTGGAGGAATACCAAATAAAAGAGAATTTAAGGCAGCGCAAACAGGAGGACCATCTGGAGGTTGTATACCAAAAGAGCATTTAGATACTCCGATTGATTATGAATCTTTAAAAACGATTGGATCTATGATGGGATCTGGTGGATTAATTGTAATGGATGATACAAAATGCATGGTTTGCTTAGCAAAATTTTATCTAGAATTTACAGTAAGCGAAAGTTGTGGAAAATGTACTCCTTGTAGAATTGGAACCAAGAGAATGTTAGAATTATTAGAAAAGCTATGTTCCGGAGAAGGTTCTGAATTAGATATCTATAAATTAGAAAAATTAGCAGTAAATATACAAAAAGCAAGCATTTGCGGACTAGGACAAAGTGCTCCAAATCCAGTACTAAGTACATTAAAATATTTCAGAGAAGAATTTAGACAACATGCAGTAGAAAAAGAATGTAAAACTTTAGAGTGTAAAGCAATGGCAAAAATAACAATCGATGAGGAAAAATGTAAAGGTTGTGGACTTTGTCAGAAACATTGTCCAGTACAAGCAATTGAAGGAGAGGCAAGAGAAAAAAGAGTAATCAATCAAGACAAGTGTATTAAATGTGGAACGTGTATTCAAGCATGCCCATTTAAGGCAATCGGAAATTAAAGGGAGGGAAAATAAATGGAAGAAAATTTAGTAACGTTAACAATTGATGGTGTTCAAGTAAAAGCACCAAAAGGAACAACAATATTGGAAGCGGCAAAACTAGCAGGAATTGATATCCCAACCTTATGCTTTTTAAAAGAGATAAATGAAGTGGGAGATTGCAGGATGTGTATTGTAGAAGTAGAAGGAAGAAGAGGATTTGCAACATCATGTATCCAAACGGTTGAAGAAGGAATGGTAGTACATACACATACTCCAAGTGTTTTAGAAGCAAGACATTTAATACTAGACTTAATTATATCCAACCATTCAAAAGATTGTTTAACTTGTACACGCTCTCGGAAATTGTGAGCTACAATCTCTAGCAGTAAAATTTAATGTATTACAAGTAGAATTTCCAGGGGAAAGAACAGAACACAAAATAGATGATTTATCTCCTTCTATTGTAAGAGATTTCAATAAATGTATTCTTTGTAGAAGATGTGTAGCAGCATGTAAGAATGTACAAAAAATTGGTGCAATTGATTGTATTAATCGTGGATTTGAATCCTGTATTTCAACAGTAGGAGATCATAGTTTAAATGATGTAAATTGTACTTTTTGTGGTCAATGTATTGAAGCCTGTCCAACAGGAGCACTACATGAAAAAGAAACAATTGATGATGTATGGGTAAAATTAAAGGATCCAGATTCTTATGTTATTGTTCAAACAGCTCCAGCAGTTAGAGTAGCACTTGGGGAAGAATTTGGAATGGAGATTGGAACCAATGTGGCAGGAAAGATGGTAAGTGCGCTAAAACGATTGGGATTTGATAAAGTATTTGATACCAATACGGGAGCAGATTTTACAATTATGGAAGAAGCCAGTGAATTAATCGAAAGATTAGAAAAGAAAGATCATTTACCAATGATTACTTCTTGTTCTCCAGGATGGGTAAAATATATCGAAATGAATTATCCAGAGTTATTACCACATTTATCAAGTTGTAAATCACCACACCAAATGTTTGGAGCAATTCTAAAAACATATTTTGCAGAAAAAGAAGGAATAGATCCTAGAAAAATTTATGTAGTATCTGTTATGCCATGTATTGCCAAGAAATTTGAAAGAGGAAGACCAGAAATGAAAGAAGATGGTCTTTATGATGTAGATAATGTTATTACAACAAGGGAGCTTTCACGTATGATAAAACAAGCAAACATTGAATTTACAAAATTAGGAGATACTGCATTTGATAATCCAATGGGAGAGGCAACAGGAGCTGCTGCAATCTTTGGAACTACTGGAGGAGTAATGGAAGCAGCATTAAGAACAGCACAGGATGTATTAACCGGAGAAGATTTAGAAAAAATAGATTTTAAACAAGTAAGAGGAGAAGAAGGGATAAAAAGAGCAACCGTAAATATTGCAGGAAATGATTTAAATGTAGTAGCAGCAAGCGGACTTTCTAATGCAAGACAGATATTAGAAGAAATAAAAAATGGAACAGCAAATTATCAATTTGTAGAAATTATGGCTTGCCCAGGCGGATGCATTATGGGTGGAGGGCAGCCAATTAAAAGCTCAAAAATCAGAAGAGAGGTAGATGTAAGAAAATTAAGAGCAGATGCACTTTATACCATTGATGAAAGAAGTACCATTCGAAAATCACATGAAAATCCAATTCTAAAGAAAATATATAAAGATTATTTAGGTGCTCCAGGAGGAGAAAAAGCTCATAAGTTGTTACATACACATTATGTAGAAAGAGATAAGTATCATATATAGAGAAGAAAAACGCATTTTTCGAAATTTTGTTTGACATTCGTTTGTTTGTATGATAGGATAATAAAAAAATAGAAAAGGGCGTGATTGTTTGAAAAAGGATAGAAGCGATTTAAATAAAAGAGAAAGAGCAATTCTAAGTTTTATAGAGAAGCAAATAAATGCTTTTGGATATCCACCATCAGTAAGAGAGATAGGAAAGGCAGTAGGTTTAAGTTCAACAGCAACAGTACATGGATATTTAGCAAAACTAGAACAAAAAGGATATATTCGTAAAGAATCACAAAAAGGAAGAACTTTAAGATTAATCAAAGGATCAGATAAAAGAGTAGATCCAGAGCCAAAAGATTTTTATAATGGAAAAGAGATGGTAGAAGTTCCTGTTATTGGAAAAATTACAGCAGGGGCACCAATTTTGGCTGTAGAAAATGTAACAGACACATTCCCAATTCCTATCGATTTTGTTGGAAATTGTGAAAGCTTTATGCTTACCGTAAGAGGAGAAAGTATGATTGAAGCGGGAATATTAGATGGAGATTATATTTTAGTAAAAAAACAAAATCATGCAAATAATGGAGAAATTGTAGTTGCTTTAATTGGAGATGAAGCAACAGTAAAAACATTTTATAAAGAGAAAGATCATATTCGTTTACAACCAGAAAATAGCACAATGGATCCAATTATTGTTCCAGACTGTAATATACTTGGAAAAGTAGCTGGTGTTTTTAGAAAAATGTAAGCAGAAATAAGAGAAAGAATCCAAAAAGAACTTCAATAATAGTTGAAGTTCTTTTTGGATAGAAAAAATCATTTTTAGAATAATATTTTTACTTTTATAAAATAATAAATTTATAGAGGTGAAAAGAATGGAAAATGATCAAAAACAGAGAAATAAAAAAGAAAAAGAGATAAAAGTAGCACAAGAGGAAGTAGAAGATGCTACAGAATATGGAGAATTTGTTTGTTCCTATTTTGCATGGAAGACATTAGAAGAACAAAAAGAAAAAGCGAAAAAATTAGAAAAAATAACGCAACCAAAGAAAGAAAATGATATAATATAATTAGCCAAGATAGTACAGGCCAAGAAAGGAGTGAAAATACATGAAACAGAAAATGAGTATAATAGGAAGCATACTTATATCTTCATTAAAAGTGGTAGGATTTTATGCTGTCTTATCGTATGCATTTATATGGGCATGTAAGTAACTCGAAAATTAAGCAATCCCCCATGCTAGTCTAGCATGGGGGACTTTTAATGTACAGAAAAAAAATTATCTGCTTTTTTATTACGTAGGAAATTTCGAAAGAAATTTCTGGAGCAACAAGGTTAAGTTACCTTAAGTGTGTGATTGTAAAGCAATCTGTACATGTGGTGAAGCCACTTTTCTTATTGAGAAGAAAATTGACTATAATATAAATCATAATATTTTTTATGTTGTTTTAATAGAGAATCATGTGTTCCTTCCTCTACGATTTTTCCATTTTCCATTACTAAAATACGGTCCGCATTCCTTATCGTAGATAAACGATGAGCAATTACAAGAGAAGTAGAATGGTCCATCAATGAATGAAATGCTTTTTGAATCTTATCTTCTGTAATTAGATCAATATTACTTGTTGCTTCATCTAAAATTAAGATGGGAGGATGAAGTAGCATGATACGGGCAATATTTATTAGTTGGATTTCACCAGGAGATAACATATCTACATTAGAAATATAGGTATCATATCCATTAGGCAATCTTTGAATAAAAGAATCTGCATGTGCTTTTTTTGCTGCTGCTTCCATCTCTTCTTGTGATACGTTTTCTTTTCCATAAGTAATATTTTCGCGAATGGTTCCAGTAAAGAGTTTTGTGTCTTGTAATACAAGACCAATATTTTTTCTAAGAAAATCTCTAGGCATATTATGAATAGAAATACCATCGATAGAAATTTCGCCTTGTTGAATATCATAAAAACGTAATAATAAGTTAATTAATGTGGTCTTTCCAGATCCTGTTTTTCCAACAATTGCAATTTTTTCTCCTTTTTGAACAGATAGATTAAGATGAGAAATTAAAGTTTCTTGACCAGGGTAACCAAAGGTAACATCTTTAAATTCAATATATCCATTAAAGGAACGAATTGGCAATGATCTTTCTTCATTTTTTTCTTCCGTTTCACCAAGAAAAGTAGCAATACGTTTTGCAGACGCGATAGCAGACTGGATATCGGAAATTACAGAAGTGATTTCGTGGAATGGTCTAGTAAATGCAGTAATATACATTAAAAAACTAGAGAGTTCTCCAATTGTAAGTTTGCTAATCATAATTAAATAAATACCTATCATACCGATAGAAAGATAAGACAAATTTGATACAAAACGAATACATGGATTCGTTAAGGATGAGTAAAAATAAGCTTTTAAGCTAACTGTGTGAAATTTGTGATTAATTTTATCAAAACTTTCTTCGGCGATTGTTTCATAATTAAAAATTTGAAATGTTTTTTGACCAGATAAAATCTGCTCGGTATATCCATTTAAAGAAGATAAAATATCTGCTCTTTGTTTAAAGAATTTTTTTGTTTTTTGTGTAATAAATTTAGAAATATAGTACATAATTGGCGCAACAATGACAAAAAGTAGAGTCATAATGAAATTCATTTTTAGCATAAGAATCAAAGAGAAAAGAATTGTACTAATTCCAGTTGTAATTTTAGAAAAACTTTGTAAAAAACCAGTAATAAATTGGTCTGTATCTAATGTGAATTGTTGAATAATACTCCCACTTTGGGTTTTATCTAAATAAGAAAGTGGTAAGCGATTTAATTTTTGAAAAAGATCTGAACGAATTTCCTTTGACATTTTAGCAGAAAAGTTTGTAAGAATATAGTTTAACAGACTGTCTGTAAAAAAGGAAAAAATATAAATACAAACTAAAATAAGTAAATATGTTAGTAAAGTTTCCCAAGAGCCTTCTAAAATATGATCAATTGTAACTCCAACATAAATAGGAGCAAAAATACGAAGCAAAGAAGAAACAAAAGAAAACAAGATAAGAATAATAAGTAAAAATCGTTTTCGAAATAGATATTTCGATAAAAAAGAAATAATATTTGTTTTCAATTAAGAAACCTCCTTTGTTTGCATTTTATAAATCATTTGATAAATTGGCGATATTTTCAATAAAGTAGAATGATCACCAATGGATTCAATTTTTCCTTCATCCCATACTAAAATTTGATCGCAAGTGGAAATAGTAGAAATTTTTTGTGAGGAAATGAAGGTAGTAATCTTTTTTTCTTTAATATAGCTAAAAATATTTTTCAAAATAAAAGATTCTGTGGCAAAATCTAAAGAAGAAGTAGTATCGTCCAAAATGAGAATTTTAGGATCTCCAATAAATGCGCGAGCAATCGAAAGACGCTGTCTTTGACCTCCAGATAAATTAGTAGCATTTGGTTCTAAGGTATGCTCGATATTATCTGGAAATTGAAAAACAAAATCATAACAATCTGATTGTTTTAAAGCAAATGAAAGATCTTCTTCCAATTCTGGATGTCCAAGTAGGATATTATTTTTTATGCTATTAGATAAAAAACTAGGATTTTGGTCAATAAATCGAACGATATTCTTTAAATATTTTAAATTATATTCTTTGATAGGGTGTCCAAACAAAAGAAGATCTCCAGAGGAAATATCATAGGTTCGATTAAGTAAATTTAAAAAAGTGGATTTTCCGGATCCTGTTAAACCAATTAATCCAATTACTTGTCCCGGTTTTATTGAAAGATTTATGTTTTTAATGAAAGGATGATCCTCGTCATGCGAAAAAGATACGTTTTTAAATTCAATTATATTTTCAAAAGATGGTTGAAGAGGAACATCTTTTGAACTAGAAGAAATAAAACTAAGATTTCCACCGTTAAAAACTGGTTTTTCGTTTAAGATTTCTAGAACTCTTTCTTTTGAAGCGAAGGCTTTGGTGTAGATTACAATTAAATTAGAAAGTACTACTACAGAAAGAAGAATTTGTGTAATATAATTAATAATAGCGATTAAATCACCCTGTGATAAATTACCAGAAAGTAAATGGAAATGTCCTATATACAAAACAAATAAAATAGCAATATCTAAAATAAAAGTAGAGATCGGATTAAAAAGTCCAGAAATAAAATTTGCAAATTTTGATAAAGATGCAATTTGCATATTAACATGATCCAATTTCTTTTTTTCTTTGCTTTGTGAAACAAGGCTTCGAATTAGTCGAATATTACTTAAATTTTCTTTTATTTGTAGAGCCATCTTATCTAATTTTTGATTTGCTTTTTTATGTAATTTAGAAGAGGATTTGCTAATCAACAAAATGCAAAAAGCTAAAGCAAAAATAAAACAAAGTAAAACAAATGCCAATGTTTGATCAAAATAAAAAATCATAATAAAAGAACCGATACAAACAAAAGGAACACGAATGACTAAACGAATGAACATAGCGACAGCAGTCTCTAAATTAGTAACATCAAAAATAATACGATTAACAAGACTAGAAGATCCGAATTGCTTTGTTTGTTTTGATGATAATTTCAGAGAATGTGAAAATAGTTCTTTACGTAATTTAAAAGCAAAACCTTGAGACGTTTTGGCAGCGAAAAATTGTGCAAGAATGGCAGCAAGGCATCCTATCATAATTAAAAACAACATAAAGATTCCTCTTTGAATTAATTGAGAAGAACTTAGAAAAGAAAGTTTATTTAAAGAATCCGCAATAAAAAACGGAAGAAAAATTTCAATAATAGCTTCCAATAATTTTAAGAAAGGACCTAAAAAAAGTTCTTTTTTATATTCTGATAAAAAATGAAGTAGTGTTTTCAAAATATTCCTCCTAAGTGTTTTTTTGAGATTATATCATAAGATAGAAAAAAAGAAATGAAAAAAATGTAAAATATAGAATGAAAAGTAACAGAGAAAAAATAATACAAAATTAGAAAAAATAGAAGCAAAAAAGGAAAAAGAGTAAGAAAGGAAAGATAGAAAAATGATTGCGGAAATGCGGAAAACGTGATATAGTATATAGTATCTTTTTTAATAAGGAGGAGGATTTTTTTGAAAGGAACAAAAAATAAAATAAGCTTCATACCAATGATAATTATATTAATGTTATTTGTTCAAATGATAATACCAATTACGATATATGCTTCTCCAGAAACGATGGTAAAAACTACGGGTACAATGAATATATCCTTAAGAAGAAATACAAATAATCAAAATCAGGTCGATGTAGTAGCAATGGATACAACTTATGAAATTGAAGAACTTAAATACGTGAAAAAAGAAACAGGAGCAGTAGATGTTTCCTATTTTGAAGAGGCACATTCTGATATTATAGACTTTAAAATTAAACCAGCTTCCAAAATAGAAACTTCTTTTGAATTATCAGGTTACGGAACTTATACGGTATATGCAAAAAATAGTAAAGGTGATCGTTTCTTAAGTTCGATTACGATTGCAAATCCAGAGGATGCACCGGATATCATTGTAAAGAAAAAAGAAGATCAAAAATTAACAATTCAAGTTCAAGTAAAAAGCAATAAATATCAAATTGAAGAAATAAAAATAGCAAGAAAAGAAAATGTGCAAGACACAATTGACTTTTCAAAAGAAGGAGAAGAAATCGAATTTGTGAAAAGCAAAAATGTAAGCTTTTCTTATACAGCAACACAAGCTGGAATTTATGTGATTTATGCAAAAGATTCACAGAAAAATGCTATGAAATTAACAACCTATATTTATGATGAATTTCCAATCCAAGCAGAAGTGTCAGATGCAGAAGAGGGGAGTAGAAAAGTAACAATAGAAGCAACAGATTCAATTTGTGATATTGTGAAAATAAAAGTAGCACTAAAATCAGAAATTAATGATATAAATGATTTTCAAACAAAAGGAACAGAACTTGATATTAAAAAAGGAAAAAATGTCGAATTATCATATTCTGCACCAAAAGATGGAACTTATAAATTTTACATTGAAGACGAAGCAGGATTTAAAAAAATGGTAGAAAAAAGGATTGCCAAAGATGCTTATGTAACAATTAATGTAGAGCAAGTAAAAGACAATCCAAAAAAGGTAACAATAACAGCAGAAAATAAATTAGCAGATATTGTGCTTATGAAAGTAAAAATCGGGGATAACTTAACAATTGAAGATGTAAAACAAACAGGAACAGAAATAAAAATTACCAAAGGAAAGAAAGTAACAGCATCTTACGAAGTAGAACAAAATTGTACTTTAAATGTATATATAAAAGATGAAGAAGATTATGGCGCAATGGTTCGAAAAACAATTACTGGAATTAATAATCCAGAAGATACAACAAAGCCTACAATAACAGGGGTTCAAAATAATGGCATTTATGCAAATGATGTAACACCAGTAGTAAAAGATGAACATTTAAAAGAAGTGATTGTAAAAAAAGATCAAAAGCAAATTTCTTATCAAAATGGAGCAAAGCTTTCAGAAGAAGGAAAATATGAAATTACAGCCATAGATGAAGCAGGAAATAAAACAGTAGTATCTTTTATTATCGATAAAACAGCGCCAAGCATTACAGAAACAATTTCAGAACCAGTAAATGGAGTCGTTACTGTAAAAGTGCTTTCGCAAGATAATTTAACTCAGATAGAAACAATCAAAGCAGCAACAGGAAAATATGATGTAGATTACTTCCAAAATAATGGTCATGCACTTGCAATTTCAAAAATAGGAAAAACAGCAGAAGGAGAATTTAAAATTATTGCAAATGGAACATATACCATATATGCTGAAGATATGGCCGGGAATAAGAAAGTAAAAACAATTGAAATTACAACAATTGAGCAAGAGCATGATACAGAAAAACCACAAATTACTTATACAAAAAAATTAGAAGAGGATAAAGTAAATGTTGAAATCAGTGTTGTAGATAATCAATCTGAAATTAAAACAATAAAAGCAGCTGGAGGAAAACAGGACTTAGAGTATTTTGAATCCCAAGGTCAAGCATTAGAAATAAAGAAAGAAGGAGTAAAGGCAAGTGCTTCTTTCTATGCAAAAACAAATGGAATCTATACTATTTACGCAGAAGATATGGCTGGAAATAAAGAAATGATAGAAGTAGAAGTTACAGAAATAGGACAGGGAGAACAAGAAGATAAAGAAAAACCAGAAATTACAGGAGTAGAAGATGGAAAAATATATGAAGATTCTGTAACACCACTTGTGCAAGATGAACATTTGACAGAAGTAATTTTGAAAAAAGATAATCAAATTGTAGAGAATTATCAAAATGGAGATAACATATCAGAAGAAGGAAGTTATGAATTAACGGCAAGAGATGAATCTGGAAATGAAACAACGGTAAAATTTACAATTAAAAAAGAAGAAAAACCAGGCGACGGAAATCAGGATCCTGATGATGGCGAAAATAATGATGGTAATAATACAGATGGCAATGGAACAAATAATAATGGAAATAATAATTCATCTGATAATGGAAACCAAAGTACAATTTTAGGAAATGGAAATAAGGATACAAGTACAACAAATCAAATAATACCAAAAGCTGGAAGAACTGGCGTAATTTTAATTGTAGCTATTCTAGGATTAAGTGTATTTGCAATCATTTCTTATATTCGTTATCGAAAAATTAAATAAAGCGATAAAGTGAGAAAAATAAAAGAAAAATGGACCTAGCTTATAAAAAATTAAGATGGGTTCATTTTTTTGATAGAAGTAAGTTCTACTTTATTCTTAAAAAATAAAAATCTAGTGGAAGAGAAGGAAAAAATAGGATATAATAAAAACGAAAAATAGAAAGGAGAGTATGAGAAAATCATACAAAAAATTTATGGTAAAAGAATTGGAATTTATTTCATCTACAAAACAAACGATAAAGGGAAGAGAATGGAAAGATGAAAGTAGAAAAGAATATAAGGGAATTGTACAAATTGTTCATGGAATGCAAGAACATATAGGACGTTATGAAGATTTTGCAACCTTTCTTGCAAAACAAGGATATATTGTCGTTGCGCATGATCAATTAGGGCATGGAAAAACAGCAAAACAAAAGAATGAATATGGATTTTTTGCACCAAAAAACGGGTGGCAATATTTGGTAGACGATGTGCATTTGCTATATAAACAGGAAAAAGAAAAATATCCAGAAATTCCATATTTCATTTTTGGACATAGTATGGGATCTCTAATTGTGAGAACTTATTTAATTCGATATCAGGATAAATTAGAAGGAGCAATTTTATCTGGGACAAGTGGACAGAAAAGTCTTTTAAGAACAGGGATTCTTTTAACAAAATTGTTAAAAGTGTTTAAAGGTCAAAAATATAAAAGTGAATTAATGGAATATTTAGTTACAGGATCATTTAATCGAAAATTTAAACCAAATGAAACTAACGTTGATTGGATTTCTAGAGATAAAGATACAATTCAATTTTATTTGAAAGATGAAGATAATGGAAAGAAGTTTACCTTACAAGCGTATGAAGATTTGTTAAAAGGAACTCTATTTTTAAGTAAACAAAAAAATATCAATAAGACACAAGATATTCCAATTGTATTATTTTCTGGAGATAAAGATCCAGTAGGAGAAAATGCAAAAGGAGTTATACGAGTTTATCATATGTTAGAAAAAGCAAATCTACAGGATGTAACAATAAGATTGTTCAAAGATGGAAGACATGAGATGTTACATGAAATTAATAAAGAAGAAGTATATCGATTTATTTTAAATTGGATCGAAAAAAGAATCAAAGTGTTATAATATTTTAAAAATTCAGTAAAAATAGGAGGAAAGAAATGAAAGTATTATTAATCGGTTATCCAAAATGTTCTACTTGTAAAAATGCAAGTAAATTTTTAGAAGAGAAGAAGATAGAATATGAGTATCGAAACATTGTAGAGGAATGCCCAAAGAAAGAAGAGTTAAAAATATGGATAAAACAAAGTGGATATCCAATTAGAAAGTTTTTTAATACAAGTGGGAATGTATATAAAAGTTTAAATTTAAAAGAAAAAATGGAATGTTTATCGGATGAGGAAAAGTTAGATTTACTTTCTTCAAATGGAATGCTAATAAAAAGACCAATTCTAATTAATGGAGATCAAGTTTTAGTAGGTTTTAAAAAGGAAGAATGGGAGAAAATTTAATATGAAAGCATTGATTACGGGAGCTTCCTCCGGAATTGGAAGAGATATAGCAAAAGTACTTAGTAAAAAAGGATATGAATTAATTCTAGTTGCACGAGATAAAGAAAAACTGGAAAAGGTAGAATCAGAAATTGAGACAAAGGTTAGAAGCATTCTTCTAGACTTAAGTGTAGAAGAAAATTGTAAAAAACTATATGAAGAAGTAAAAGAAGAAAATATTGATTTATTAATTAATAATGCGGGATTTGGAGTGTATGGAAAATTTACGGATACAGAGTTAGAGAAAGAAGTAAATATGATTCACACCAATATAATTGCAGTGCATATTTTATTAAAATTATTTTTGAAAGACATGAAAAAAAGAAATCATGGACAAATTTTAAATGTAGCATCGTCAGCTGGTTTTATGCCAGGTCCACTAATGAGTGCATATTATGCATCAAAAGCCTATATTATAAGGATATCAGAAGGAATAAGAGAAGAATTAAAAAAAGAACACTCAAAAGTAAGTTTAAGTGTTTTGTGTCCAGGTCCTGTTAGAACTAATTTTAATAAAGTTGCAGGAGTTAATTTTGGATTGCATTCTTTAAGTAGTAATTATGTAGCAAATTATACCGTAAGAAAATTAGAAAAAAGAAAATTTATGATTATTCCAGGATTATTGATGAAAATAATTCATGTAGGTACTAAGATTTTTCCTAACAATATTATAAGTAAATTATCTTATAAAATTAATTATACAAAGAAAAGCTAGAGGATTAATATAAAAATGGAAAAAGTAGAGGAAAAAATAGAATATCAAATTATAAGAAAACAAATCAAAAATTTATATATTAGAATAAAGGATGGCAGAGTAATGATAAGTGCACCTAGATCTTGCAAAGAATCAGATATTCTACAACTGTTAGAGAAAAAGAAAAGATGGATTCAAAAAGCAATAGAAGAATCAAAAGTAAGAAAAAAAATAGAAGAAAGAAAATATACGAAAGAAGAAATACAAAGGTTTCAAATTAAATTAAATGAGTTATTAGAGAGGTATATAAAAAAGATGAATTTATATCCACAAAAAGTGAGGATACGAAATATTAAATATGCATGGGGAAGTTGTTCCTCTAAGAAAAATATAACATTTAATGCAAAATTAATTGACAAAGATGAAAGATTTGTGGAATATGTAGTTGTACATGAACTTTGCCATCTAAAGTATATGAATCATTCTAAATATTTTTGGAAACTTGTTTCAGAATATATACCAAATTATAAAGAATATCGAACATTAGGAAAAGAAAATAGAAATCCCTCCGATTAATTTTAGATTAAATAGGAGGGATTTAGTATTAAATTATTAAGTTAAAATTTAATTATTTCAGAATAAGTTTGAATTGCATAAGAATCTGTCATGCCGGAAATATAAGTAATAATTGCTTTATAGTAATCTTCTTTTTTATCCATATGATATAATATTCTATTTTTTAAATGTTCTCTTGTTTCATTTAAATCCCAATAATTTGAAATCCAATCAGAAAATTCCAAAATTAAATTTGGGTAATATTTTTCTAATTTTTTTAACTCTTTTGGTGTTTCTTTTCCCGCATATGCATTTTTTAGTAATTGGTAGATATTAGATAATATCAAAGAGAAATATTCGATGGATGGAGATAATTTTGGATTTCTATAAATATTTTTGTAATTAAAATCTTTTAAATTCTGAATCGTTTGGAATGTTTTTTCAGAGAAACTTAAACCATTTTCCAAATTAGAGTTTACACATACGTCATAAATTAAATCACTAATAATGTTTGCATTATTTATTTTTTTCGATTTTGGATATTCAAGTAAATCATATAGTTCATTTAGATTTTGATCTAGAATTCCAGTAGAAATAGCATCTTTAATATCTCTACCTAAATAAGCGATTTTATCTGAGATTTTTACAACACATCCTTCCCAGGTATAAGGTGCATATTGATTAGGTGTTTGATAATCAGAAGTAAGATCAATAAAATTACTTCTAGGTTTTAAACCATTTTCATCAATTTCACCACAGTGAGAAATAATACCGTCACGTACTGCATAAGTAAGATTTAAATTTTGCTTACAATTTTCAGTGTCTTCTAATAATTCTACATCATCTACGATGGTAAGCCCATTTCGCTCATGCCAAAAGGATTCACCGAAATCTTCTTTAGCAAATTGATTTAAGATTTTTTCACCTTGATGACCAAAGGGGCTATGACCAATATCATGTGCAATGGAAATAGCTCTTGTTAAATTAGTATTTAAACCAAGAGCTTTTGCAATTGTGTAACTTGTAGCTTCTACATTATATACATGTTCAAGTCTAGTACAAATATGGTCATTTTTTGGAGAAAAGAATACTTGCGTTTTATGTTTTAAACGTCGAAAAGCATTACAATAAATGATACGATTATAATCCCTTTCGAAATCAGAACGAATATCATGAGGTCTTTTGTAGATTGGATGAATTCTAGAAAGCATATTTTGCCAGTATGGGTGTGTTTCATTTGCACTTACTTGATTAAATAATTCTTTCATATAATTTATATTTCTTGTATAAAAATACAAGCTCCTTTCTTTTTTCTTTTATTGTAAATGGAAAAAAAGAAGAAAGCAAGAAAAAAATAAAAAAACGTAAAAGGAAAAGAAAAACAAAGAAAAATTATAAAAGAAAGAAAAAATATTATAAAAAACTTAAAATAATTAAAATGTAAACTAAAATAAAACAAAATGAAAAGATAAAAATTTGAAAAATTTTCCTAATATGGTATAATAACAATGGTGGTGCATTATTCTAGTCATATTATCTACTATGAGGGTGGGGCTAAAAATCCACTAAAGGGCACATCGATGAAGTTTCTTGTTTATGCGCGAAATGCCAGTTTTGTGTGTATTCAGGGAGTAAAGAAATTAGGGGAATATATAATGGCATATATAGGATCCCTCATTTCGCGGAGACTTAAAAGTAGGACTTTTAAGTATAACCTATGTTGAGTGCCAAGACACAAAATACATAGTGTAGCCTGTCTTGAGTGATTATATTGGGATTAATTTTTGTGAATTGACTATTTGGGCCAAAATATTTAATTCTTTTGGATTATGAAATTATGATTGCAAAAAAGACTAATAGTAGGGTGTAATGTGAAAAGGAAAACTTCTAGAATGTTTGCTTAAACGATAAGCATGGAAGTTTAAGGATTAAGGTACGGATTTAAGTGGCGATCTGGTGTCTACAATTTTGTAGATGTTCTTTTTAAATGGAAACAGCCAAGCAGTAATGTAGGGTAGAGAATAGAGAAATTCAACCAGACCTAAACCGTAAAATTTACTTAAACTTTTACCACCTATAAAAATAAAAATGAAGAATATAATCAATAATAGAATATGAATAAAAGCTTAAGGAGAGAAATAAAATATATGGCAAAGGGAGAAAAAGAAAAGAAAAAAAGTAATGCAGATGTAAAATGGATTGTATCTGTTTTTATTTCTACTTTTTTACTATCCATTCTTTTTTCATTTATTTCAACAAATGCAATTTCAAATTTGGGATTAATACCAGCAATTTTAATATTAGTTTTAGTTATTTTAGTAGGAATTGGATTCGATATTGTAGGGGTTGCGGTTACGGTAGCAAATGAGCACGAATTTCACGCAAAAGCAACAAAGAAAGTAAAAGGATCAAAAACTTCTATTCAGTTGATTCGTAACTCAGCAAAAGTTGCTAATATTTGTGCTGATGTTATTGGAGATATTTGTGGAGTATTAAGTGGTGCAATTTCTGCATTAGTTACAATGAAAATCACAGAAACATTTGGACTAAATTTTGATTTACAATTTATTATAAGCGCGGTGGTTGCATCTTTAACCGTAAGTGGAAAGGCTTTAGGAAAAGGCGTTGCTCAAAAGAATTCAACTAAAATTGTTCATGTAGTAGGTGGAGTGCTAAACAAATTCGAACATAACAAAGAAGAAAAATCGAAAAAACAATAAAACGTGAGAAAAAGAAAGAAAAAGAAAGATAATATCTTAAATTTAAAAAAACAAACCGAAAATGATTAAAAATGGAGCTTGCTTTTGAGCGTGAGCTCTTTATAATAGAATTATAGGTCAAAGAAAGTCAAAGTCAAAACGTAAAAAAGAAAAGAGGCGAAGCTAATGAGAATGTCAGATATTATAGAAGATTTTATCAAGGATTTATTAAAAGAAGAGGATGAGCTAGAAATACAAAGAAATGAATTAGCAGAGCATTTTAACTGTGTTCCTTCTCAAATTAATTACGTAATTGCAACAAGATTTAAACCATCACAGGGATATTATGTAGAAAGTAAAAGAGGTGGAGGTGGTCACATTAAAATAAAAAAGATTAATGTAACCAAAAGTAATTTATTAATGCATACAATTACAAGTATAGGAAACAGTATTACAGCAGGAGAAGTGGATATTTTTATTAGCAATTTTTTATCTTATGGCATAATAGACGAAACACAAGCGAAACTATTAAAAGTTGCAACAAGTGATAATGTACTTACAATTCCACAAGAGATAAAAGATGAAGTCAGAGCAAATATTTTTAAAAATATGCTACTTAATTTAGTAGAGGATTAAAATAAGGAGGTAATTATTATGAAATGTCAAAATTGCGGAAAAAATGAAGCAAATGTAAGATATACACAAATTGTAAATGGAAATAAAATAGAAATGAACTTATGTGAGAATTGTGCGAGAGAATTAGGAATTGATCGTTCTTTGCATTTTGATATGGCAATGGATATTCCAAGTTTTTTTGGTAACTTTTTTCATGAATATGATGATTTTAATTTACTACCAAGTTTTCAAACAAAAGTGCAAGAAAGCTGTGATCACTGCGGTATGACATATAACGATTTTGTAAACACAGGAAGACTAGGATGCATTCATTGTTATGATATTTTTTCTGATCGATTAGATCCAATTTTAAAAAATATTCAAGGAAGTAATAGACATATAGGAAGAAAAGGAAAAGTATTAGATAGTAGTATCGTAGAAAATATGGAAAAACAAAAAGAAAAAGTAGAGAAGCAAAATAAAGAAGTAAATAAAATAGAAACATTAAAACGAGAATTAAAACAAGCAATTAAAGAAGAAAGATATGAAGATGCAGCTAAATTAAGAGATGAAATTAATGGATTAGAAAATAACAAATAAAAGGAGGCAAAAAGAATGTTAAATTGGTATTTGCAAAGCGGAAAAGAATCAGATGTAGTAATTAGTTCTAGAGTAAGGCTAGCTAGAAATTTAGCAGAATTTCCTTTTGAAACAAAATGTTCTAAGGAAGATCTAAGAAAAATTGAACAGAAAATAGAGCAAGCCACTCCTCAAATTGGTTATCATTTAAAATATTTAAGATTACGTGATATGGATGATATTACGAAAATGAGTTTAGTAGAAAAAAGGTTAATTAGTCCAGAATTTGTATCGGATAAAAGTGAAAACAGAGGAATCTTATTAAATGATGATGAAAATATTTCTATTATGATAAATGAAGAAGATCATTTAAGAATACAAGTATTTGCTTCTGGATTAGAAATCGAGAATTTATTAAATCTAGCAATAGAAATTGATGAAAAAATTGGAGAAATGTTACCATATGCTTATAGTGAAAAATATGGTTTTTTAGCAAGCTGTCCAACCGATGCAGGAACGGCAATGAGAGCTTCCGTTATGGTACATTTACCAGCACTTACTCAAACAGGAAATATTCGAAAATTATTAGAAGTTGTTAGTAATTTTGGTATGAATATAAGAGGAATTTATGGAGAAGGAAGTAAAGCAATTGGAAATATGTATCAAATTTCGAATAAACAATCCTTAGGAATTTCAGAAAAAGAGATTATAAAAAATATCAAATTAGTAACGGATAAAATTATTGAACAAGAGCGTTTAGCAAGAAAATATTTAGGAAAAAACAGTATAGAATTAGAAGACTATGTATATAGAGAGTATGGAAAATTAATTAATTGCAGAAAAATTTCATGGGAAGAATGTAAAGAATTACTATCTGCAGTAAAATTAGGAACAGACTTAGGTGTTATTAGAGAACTTACAGATTTAAAAGTAAATAAAATCGATTTATACAGTAAACCTGCAAATTTACAAAAATATTTAGGGAAACAATATGATAGTTATGATAGAGATATTAAAAGAGCAGAAGTAATAAAACAGATTGTACAAGAAGTATAAAAGAAAGGAAGGGAGAGAATATGACATATAAATTTACTAATAGTGCGCAAAAGGTAATTCAAATTGCAAGTGAAATTGCAACAGAACTTGGACATAGTTATATTGGAACAGAACATATATTATATGGATTAGCAAGAGAAGATAGTGGCGTTGCAAGTAAAGTATTAGAAAAACAAGAGATTACTTGTGAAAATATATTAGAAGAAATTGAAAGCTTAGTAGGGAGAGATGAACCTGCTATGGATCCAACAGTGGGATTTACACCAAGAACCAAAAGAGTGATTGAAAATGCATTCCGTGAAGCAAGAAAATTAGGAGTAGAATATATTGGAACAGAACACCTATTAATCGGAATTATGAGAGAAGCAGATAGCATTGCAGTAAGAATTATGCTTGACTTAGGCGTAAACCCACAAAAATTATATAATGAATTAGTAAAAGTAATTAATGATGAAGAAGAGTTTGGAACGAATACAAGAAGTTCCTCTGAAAAGAACAAAGGAAGCTATAATTCAACACCAACATTAAATCAGTTTGGAACTGATTTAACAAAACAAGCAGAAGCTGGAAAATTGGACCCAATTATCGGAAGAAAAACAGAAATTGAAAGGGTAATCCAAATCTTATCAAGAAGAACAAAAAACAATCCTTGTCTAATTGGTGAACCTGGTGTCGGAAAAACTGCAGTAGTAGAAGGGTTAGCAGAAAAAATCGTGTCAGGAGATGTTCCAGAAGTATTAAAGAATAAAAGAGTCGTAACGGTAGATATCTCAAGTATGGTAGCAGGAGCAAAATATAGAGGAGATTTTGAAGAAAGAATTAAAAAATCTTTGAATGAGGTAAAAAAAGCAGGAGATGTAATACTATTTATTGACGAGATTCATACGATTGTAGGAGCAGGATCCGCAGAAGGGGCAATTGATGCGGCAAATATTTTAAAACCAATGCTAGCAAGAGGAGAAATTCAATTAATTGGTGCAACTACTTTAAATGAATACCGAAAATATATCGAGAAAGATGCTGCTTTAGAAAGACGTTTTAGTACGGTTATGGTGCAAGAGCCAAAAGTAGAAGATACAATTCAAATCTTAACAGGAATTCGTGATAAATATGAGGCACATCATAATGTAAAGATTCCAGATGAAACGATCAAAGCTGCAGTAGAATTATCAGTAAGATATATTAATGATCGTTTTTTACCAGATAAAGCCATTGATCTAATTGATGAAGCTGCTTCTAAAGTTCGTTTAAAAACATATTCAGAACCAGATGGAATAAAAGAACTACAAGATAAAATAAGAGATATAGATCAAGAAAAAGAAGATGCAATTAAGGTTCAAAAATTTGAAAAAGCTGCAAAATTAAGAGATGAAGTAAAGGCTTTAAAAGAAAAATTAGAAAAAGAAAACGAAAAATGGAATCAGAAAAAATCAAAATCAATTATTACCTTAACAGAAGAAGATATTGCAGAAGTAATTGCTAGTTGGACAGGAATTCCAGTTGCTAAAATTACACAAGATGAAAATAAAAAACTAAGAGATTTGGAGAAAAACTTACACAAAAGAGTAATTGGACAAAACGAGGCAGTGGAGGCTGTAAGCAAAGCAATCAGAAGAGGAAGAGTTGGACTAAAAGATCCGAAAAGACCAATTGGTTCCTTCTTATTCTTGGGACCAACAGGAGTAGGTAAAACAGAATTAGCAAAAGCAATTTCAGAAAGTCTTTTTGGTGATGAAAATGCAATGATACGAGTAGATATGTCCGAATATATGGAATCACATTCCGTATCGAAATTAATAGGGTCGCCTCCAGGATATGTAGGATTCGATGATGGTGGTCAACTAACAGAAAAAATAAGAAGAAAACCATATGCTGTGATACTATTTGATGAAATTGAAAAAGCACATCCTGATGTAATGAATATGTTATTACAAATTTTGGAAGACGGTAGATTAACAGATAATCAAGGTCGTACCGTTAATTTTAAAAATACAGTAATTATTATGACATCTAATGTAGGAGCAAGACTAATTACAGATAAAAATACATTAGGATTTTCAAGCCAAGAAGCAGATAAAAAAGAAGAAGCAGATTATGAAAAAATTAAAAAAGACGTGATGGCAGAATTGAAGAAACAATTTAGACCTGAATTTCTAAATCGTATTGATGAAATCATCGTATTCCATAAACTAACCGATTCTGAAATTGAGCAAATTATTGATATTATGTTAAAAGAAGTAGCAATAAGACTAAAAGCACAAAATATTTCAATTTCTTTTGACAAAAGTGTAAAAGAATTAATTGCAAAGAAGGGTGTAGACAAAAATTTTGGAGCAAGACCATTAAGAAGATCAATTCAAAATTTAGTAGAAGATAAAATTGCAGAAGAAATTTTAGATGGAAATCTAAAAGCAGGGGATGAAGCAAAAGTAACAGCAAAAGAAGATGAAATTTTAATAAAAACCAAAAAACTAGAAGCAAAGGAATAATAAAATGGTAGATAGAAATTTACAAAAAATTGAAAAAATTATGTAAATATGCTATAATATATATGTTACGAGTTGGCATTGTTGCAAAATGGTTGATATTTGATGTTATTCCTATATAAATGATACCAAAAGCAACAGAGTGATAGACAAAGGAGAAAAAAGATGAAAAAAATGGTGAAAGTCGAAAAACAAAAAGATGGTAGATGGGTAGCAGAAGATGGAACAATCGTAGGACGGGAAATAGAGCTGCAGACTGGAACTATCATTCTTGAAAATGAAGCAGGAGAACAGAAAATGGCGATCTATGGAACGATCATCAATGATGTGTTCAATGCTTTTTGTACAGGAAGTTCTTGCGGAGCGCAGTGCGTATTAGCAGGCAAAGGAGCTTGCAGGTATAACCGAAAGATTGCAGATAATGCAGGATATTATCTGTTGATGGAGGAAAGTGAATAACATATCAACCAATAATTGGAGGGATCAGATTTATTCTGATCCCTCTTTTCCTATTTTCTGTAACAATAAGGTTAAGTTGCCTTAATTTGTGTGATTGCGAAGCACTTTTCATATTGCTAAATAGGATTTACATGAATAATGGTATGATAAATGTTTTCTAGTTTATTAATATCTTTTTCTAGATGATCTGCTAATTCATGACTTTTAAAGGTAGACATATTACCATCTACATAAATAGTAAGAGTTACAACATATTGATAGCCAACTGGAGTAGAAGAAATAGGATCTACTTTTTGGATTTCTTTATATCCATGAGCTAAATCATAAATTAATTTAGTTGTATTTTCATCTAAAGAAATATCCATTAAAATATTATAGCTCTCAATAAAAATTTTGACCCCGGTAAAGGCAATCCATAAAGAAATTCCGATACCAACTATACCATCAATCCAGTAAATACCAAATAAACTAGCTAAAATAGAAATAAGTGTAAAAGTGGTGACAATACAATCATTACGATGATCTTTCATATTGGCTTTTACTAAAATGTTATTATATTTTTTTACAATAGAATGTGAGTATAGGTATAAAGTAAGTTTTATTATAATTGTAATAATGCAAACAAGGACTAAGAACCAAGAAAAAATAAATTCATTTCTATTAATTAAACTGGAAACAGAATCAATTAATAATTTAATAGAAACTAATATCATAGATAAGCTAATTAAAAAGGAAAAAATATATTCCGCTTTTCCATGTCCAAAGTTATGTGTTTTATCACTTGGTTCACTTGATATTTTATTTCCAATAAAAGTCATAAGAGAAGCAAATATATCGCTTGCACTATTGGCTGCATCTGCGATCATAGATTGACTATGAGATAAAAATCCAATGATTGCTTTTATAATTAACAAAAAAATATTTCCGATGATTCCAAATAAGCTAACTCTTTTTGCACTTTGATATCGATCCATATAAATTCCTCTCTTTCATATTAAATCATTATTATATCATAAAGAAAAAAATTATGTATGTTTTTTATAAAAAAATAAGATAAAATTGAAAATAAATAAGCATCATGGTATAATGCCAAAAAAGTAAAGGAGAAAGAGTATGAAAGAAAATAAAAATCCAATTGTAACAATAGAAATGGAAAAGGAAGGAATAATAAAAATAGAATTATTTCCAGATAAAGCAAAGGAAACAGTGAATAATTTTATTTATTTAATTCAGCAAAAATTTTATGATGGTTTAATTTTTCATAGGACAATACCAGGTTTCATGGCACAAGGGGGAGATCCAGAAGGAACAGGAACTGGAGGACCTGGATATCATATAAAAGGGGAATTTAGTGAAAATGGAATCGAAAATACAATTTCACATGTAAGAGGAGCTGTTTCTATGGCAAGAAGTATGTTGCCAGACAGTGCCGGTTCTCAGTTTTTTATTGTAACGGATGATTCAGAATTTTTAGATGGAAAATACGCTGCTTTTGGAATGGTAATAGAAGGAATGGACGCTGTTGACAAAATCGTAAAGTCAAGAGTAATAACAAGAAGTAGCTTTGGAGGAGGAAAAGATAGACCAGTAGAGCCACCAGTTATGAAAAAGGTAACAGTAGAAACATTTGGAGTTAATTATCCAGATCCAATTAAATTATAAAAATAGGAAGCGAAACTGAAAATATGGAAAAATAGTCATTTATCTTCGAAAAACGACAAAATATTGCAATATATAAGGGAATATGCTATAATAGAAACGATTACTAAAGAGGGTGGTATAGGTGACGGCATTATTAATACTAGTATATCTATTAATAATGATCATATTTTCATTAATTGCATTCGCAGTAATGCAAATTAAATTAGCAGGGTTAACCGTAAAAGATTTTTGGAGCTTTATAGAAGCAAACCAAAGTTTAGATAAATTGTATCGAATATCAAAAAGATATGAACATATGACTCAACAAGAACAGGTAATATTTTTAAAGGAAGCAGAAAAATTATTTCGAGCTTTTGAAAAAGTACCTAATGTATTATGGGAAGAGGAATATCCTAAATATTCTGATGTATTGGATGCATATAAAAATGTAAAAATATTAAGATGGACAACGATAAATGAAAATAAAGTAACTTCGAAAAAAGGTAGTTAAGGAAAAATCATAACTATCTTTTTTTTATTGCATAAAGTTTATTATTTAAGAATATAATATAGAAAGAAAAAGTGGCTTCACCTAGGAGAAACTAAGGAAATTTAAGTCTTATTTTTCAGAAAACGCATAATAGAAAATAACAATTTTTGTAAGGTAGGAGAAAATATGAAGGTAAGATATTTTGATCATGCAGCAACTACTCCAGTAAGAGAAGAAGTATTAAAAGAGATGCTGCCCTATTTTGAAGTGGAATATGGAAATGCTTCTTCGATGTATGTATTAGGAAGAAGAGCAAAAAAAGCAATGGATATAGCAAGACAAAGAGTTGCAAACTCAATTGGAGCAAAGCCAAGAGAGATTTATTTTACATCTTGTGGAAGCGAAAGTGATAATTTAGCAATCAAGGGAATTATGAGAGCGAATAGATTAAAGGGAAAACATATGATTACTAGTAAGATAGAACATCCGGCTGTTTTACATACATGTCAAGCTTTAGAAAAAGAGGGATATCAGGTTACTTACTTGAATGTAGATTCAGATGGAATGATTTCATTAGAGGAACTAGAAAGAGCAATTACAAAAGAAACTGTTATGATTAGTATTATGTTTGCGAATAACGAGATAGGTACCATACAGCCAATTCGCGCAATAGGGAAAATAGCAAAAAAACATCAAATATTTTTTCACACAGATAGTGTGCAAGCCATAGGAAATGTAAGAATTAATGTAGAAGAATTAAATATTGATTTACTTTCGATGTCGGCACATAAATTTTATGGTCCAAAAGGAGTAGGAGCACTATATGCAAAAGAGGGAGTTCCTTTTGATAAAATTCAAGATGGAGGACATCAAGAGAGAGATAAAAGAGCAGGAACAGAAAATGTAGCAGAAATAGTGGGGCTAGGAAAAGCAATAGAACTTTCTTATCGAGATTTTGAAACATATAATAAAAAATTAATAGAATTAAGGGAATATTATTTTAAGCGAATAGTACAAGAGATAGAAAATGTTAAAATAAATGGACATAAAACTTTAAGACTTCCTGGAAATGCAAATGTTTCTTTTCCAGGGATAGAAGGAGAAGAATTATTATTTAAATTAGATCAAAGAGGAATATGTGCATCGAGTGGATCTGCATGTAGTACAGGGGCACAAAATCCTTCTCATGTTTTATTAGCCATTGGTCTTCCTCAAGAGTTATCACAGGGAACTTTAAGAACAACATTTGGAGAAAATAATACGAAAGAAGACGTAGACTATTTAGTAGATTCCTTGAAAGAGATTATACAAAATAAAAAAGATCAATAAAAAATATATTGATCAAGATAAAAAAACTCTAATCACTTAAGTGATTAGAGTTTTTTCTATCTCGTTAGGAATGTTTCTTATTTTCCTTCTTTTTTATCTTTTAACATTTCAGCAGCAGCTCCTAAACTACTTAAAGCTGTAGTTGCGTCAAAAGGAATAAATACTTTATTAGCATCTCCCTTAGCAACTTCTTCTAAGGCTTCTAATGATTTTAATTGAACAAGCTTTTCATCAGGATCTGCTTTCTTAATTGCTTCATAAACCATTTGTACTTCTTTTGCTTTGGCCTGAGCAATTGCTTCAATTGCTTCTGCTTCACCCGCAGCTCTTCTAATTTGTGCTTCACGATCTGCTTCTGCTTCTAAAATAGCAGCTTGTTTTTTACCTTCAGCAAGAGTGATTGCAGATTGTCTTTCACCTTCTGCTTGAAGGATTAAAGCTCTTTTATTTCTTTCTGCATTCATTTGTTTCTCCATTGCATCGCGGATATCAGCAGGCGGATTAATATCTTTTATTTCAACACGATCAATTTTACATCCCCATTTGTCTGTTGCTTCATCTAAGATAACTCTTAATCTTTGATTAATTGCATCTCTAGAACTAAAGGTTTCATCTAAATCCATCTTACCAACAATATCACGAATGGTAGTAATTGCTAAATATTCAATACCCTTCTTTAGAGATTGAATTTCATATACAGCTTTTGCAGGATCAGTAATTTGATAGAACACAACAGTATCAATTGTAATTGTTACGTTATCCTTTGTAATAACTCCTTGTGGTGGAATATCCATTGTTTGTTGCTTTAAGCTTACAACACTACGAACATGATCAAAAAAAGGGATAATGATTGTAAGTCCAGCATCTGCAACTTTATGAAATTTACCAAGTCTTTCAATAATATATACTTCAGATTGTTTTACTACTTTAATTGTTTTATATGCAATAATAACAATAATTGCAAGCATAATAATTAAAAAGATAACTCCTCCCATTTTTAATAATCCTCCTTTAAATTAATCTAATTTATTTTCTATTATACTATTTTGATTTTTTTCAATAAGTTTTACGCAAGCTTTTACGCCATCTAAGGAAGAAATTTCTACCTCTGATCCTTTTGCAATAATTTCATCTCCTAATGTTTTAGCAGACCAAACTTCTCCGTCTACTTTTATTTGTCCAGTACCTGTGATGGAATTAATTTCTTCCAATACAATTGCTTTTTTTCCAATAATAGAATAAGCATTGGTTGGAAGTGTTTTTTGTTTGTTAATATATTTATCTACTAGTGGTTTTGTAAAATATAATAGTAAACAAGAGGATGCAATAAATACAATAAGCTGTATGATAATGCTATCTGTAATTAAACTTGTAACAGTAGCAAATAAAGCTCCTATTGCTAACCAAAAAACTAAAAAACCTGTTGTAATTATTTCCAAAATAAAAAGTACTCCAGAAATAATTAACCAGACTTGCCACATAGATACATTCCTCCTCATACACAATCTACTAATATTATACTACAAAATCTGGAAAAAGTAAAGAGAAAGCTTAGAAAAAAGAGGGAAAGAGGGACGGTCATAAAAATCCCTAAAAAAGGGATTTTTATGACCGTCCCTCTTTCCCTCACTCGAAGAAAACTTATAAAAAATAAACAAGAAAGGTTTGCTAAATAATTCTTTTATGATATGATTATACTAATTTTAAAAAAAGAAAATGAAAAGAATAAAGGAGATAAAACATGAGCAAAAGAATGAAAGAAACAAAAGTAAATCGTAAGTGGAAGATTATTATAGGAGTAGTGATTGCCGTATTTCTTATTGCAATCATTGGTTTTATTATTTATATTGCACCAAACTATAGAAAAAGTAGTTTAGAAGGAAAAACAAATTTAATTATTAATAATAATAACGTAACAGAAAAACTAAAACATGATATTTATATGGACGAAAATAATGTAATATTCTTATCTTTTGATGATATTCAAAATTATTTTGACAAATATATCGAATATGACCAATCAAGTAAAAGATTAATTACTACATATGAAGATAAATTAGCCGTAATAATAGCTGGCGAAAATACAATGAACGTAAATGGAAAAGAAGAGAATTTAGAATCGTCTGTATTTGAAAAAGATGGAGAACTATACTTACCATTTTCAGAAATGAGTAAAAAAGTATATAATGCAGAATTAGAATATATTCCAGAAACTAAGAAAATTGTTGTTACGTCAGATGGAAGAGAAGTAAAGGAAGTAACAGCAAATAAAAAAGTGAATTTAAAATATAAACCTACTAATTTTTCTAGAACATTAGAAAAGATAGAGGAGTATGAAAATTTAACATATATTTCTGAATCAGAAAATTGGGTAAAAGTAAGAGTAAAAAATGGTAAAATTGGTTATGTAAAAAGAAAAGAAGTATCTAATCCAGAAATTGTACAAGAAGCAAAAAAAGACGAAACAAGAATAGACGGAAAAGTAAATTTATTCTGGGATTATTTTTCTATTAGTGCAGATGCACCAAATAGAAATGGAGAAAAATATGAAGGAGTAAATGTAGTCGCACCTACATTCTTTACCTTAGTAAAAGATGGAGATGGTGAAGTTAGAGATAATGTAGGACAAGCCGGAGAAGAATATATTAAATGGGCAAAAGAAAATGGATATGAGATATGGGCTGTAGTATCCAATACAGATGAAAGAAATATGATGGAAACAACTTCAAAAATCATGAATGATTATGAATTAAGAGAAAATTTAATTCATAATATTGTAACCTTGGCTGAAGAATATGATATTGATGGAATTAATATTGATTTTGAAAATATGAAAAAAGAAGATAAAGATTTATTTTCAAGATTTATTATTGAATTAACTCCTAGATTAAAACATTTAGGAAAAACTGTTTCAGTAGATGTAACTGCACCAGATGGATCGGATACATGGTCACTATGTTTTGATCGTAATGTAATTGGACATGTGGCAGATTATTTGATTTTTATGGCATATGATCAACACGGAAACGGAACAGATGCGGGTACAACTGCTGGATACGATTGGGTTGAGCTTAATGTAAAGAAATTTTTAAACCAAGAAGGCGTAAATTTTGATAAAATTATATTAGGAATTCCTTTATATACAAGATTATGGAGAGAAAAAGATGGAGAAGTAACAAGTAGAACAGTTAGTATAAAAGATATTTCAGAAGTATTACCAGATGATGTAACTCCAACATGGAATGAAGAGTTAAAACAATACTATGTGGAATACGAAAATAATGGACAAGTATGCCAAATGTGGTTAGAGGAAGAAAATTCAATAAGAGAAAAAATAAAATTAGCAAACGAATATAAATTAGCAGGAATTGCATTTTGGGAAAAAGATCGTGAACCAGAGGGAGAAGAATTCTGGAGACAGGTATCAGATGAGTTACATCAAGAGAATTCGTAATAAAAGAAACACCTTTTTCATATAAATATAAGACAAGATATATTTATATGAAGAAGGTGTTTTTTTGGAAATTGGTTACATGATGGAAATTAATAAAGAAGATGGAATAAAAAAGAAAATACAGTATATGCTATTTAACATATTTACAAAAGAGAAAGTACAAAGAATAGAAAACAAATGGATAGTAGAGATACGAAATCAGGAGAAAGGGAAGAAGATAGAAAGTTTAGATGTATTATTAAAAAAGTATAGAATAGAAACTTTAGTATTAGAAGAAAAATTAAATAAAAATCAAGAATTCAAAAATAAACTGTATTCTAAAGGTTATACGATATTAAATGGAAAAAAATTCATGAAATATGGAATCATTAAAATATTAGACTTTATTAGTAAACAAATGGAAATTCTAGTAAAGGAACAAGATGTTAGTATATTAATAAATGATATGGGAAGGATAGAGGAATATTATATAGAAGAAATTGCAAAGATTGTAAGAAGTGTAACAATTATAACAAATCATACCAATAAATTTCGTATCGTAGAAGAAAAATTATATGACGAATTTGGAATTGTATTAAATATTAATAATAATAAAAGAAAAGGATTAGCAAAAGCAAAAGTAATTATTAATTTTGATTTTCCAGAAGAGCTTATAAAACAATATCGTATTGCAAGAAATGCGGTTATCGTAAATTTAGAGCAAAATTTAGCAATAACGAGTAAACGATTTGAAGGAATTTTAATTAATGATTGGAAGGTAAGTTTTAAAGAAGAAAGATTGAATGATATACCAAAGAAAGGAGCGTTTAATCCAAACTATCTTTATGAAAGTGAATTAATCCAAATTCCTTTCATTGCAAAAGTAGAAGAAAAAATGAAAAAAGACCAAATAGAAATTAATTATTTAATTGGAAAAAATGGGAAAATTTCAAAACAAGATTTCCAATTAATAAAAAAATAAAATTAATACTTGACAAATATAAAATATTATCTTAATATAGGTAAGAATTAAGGAAACCTTCGTTCTGTCGAAAGGAAAATTACCAAAAGAGGAGGAATACACGATGGGAGATAAGGAAATATTATTAACACAAGAAGGTTATGATAAAATTGAAAATGAATTAGAATATTTAAAAACAGAGAAAAGAGCAGAGATTGCAGAACGTATTAAAGTGGCTTTAGGATTCGGAGATTTATCAGAAAATTCTGAGTATGACGAAGCCAAAAATGCACAAGCTGCAAACGAAGATAAAATATTAGAATTAGAAGCAAAATTAAGATATGCTAAAATTATTGATGAATCTGAAATTGATACTAAAACAGTTCAAATTGGAAATATCGTAAAAGTATATGATATGGAATTTGAAGAAGAAGTAGAATATACAATTGTAGGATCAACAGAAGTAAATCTTGCAGAAAATAAAATTTCAAATGAATCACCAATTGGTGCTGCTTTACTTGGAAAGAAGAAAAATGAAATTGTAACAGTAAATGCACCAGCAGGTATTATGAAATTTAAAATTTTATCAATAAAAAAATAGGAGAAAAAGGGGATAAACGATGTAAAAAAGAATAGTTATCCCCTTTTTGTTTGTTTTTATTGAAAAATAAGGAAAAGTTATGGTAAAATAAATTGTATTTCAGGTATAAATCAATCCTAAAAAGAATATACATGTATAGGGGGTTGATTTTATGGAATATGCAAAAGATAAAATTTTTGATATACATTATAATGAAAAGAAAAATACATTAGTATTAGGAAAAGAAAGGACAAGCTTTTTTTCAAGAATTTTTAAAACACATAAATTGATAAAAATTATTATTATGCTTACTGTAATTTTAAGTATTGCAAATATTTTATGTATTTATAATTTTTTTTCAATCTTATCGAAAATATAGTAATAAAAGGGAGAAGTAAATGGAAGTAGCAAATAAATGGAAAGATTATAAAATAATTGATATGGCAAATGGAGAAAAGTTAGAAGAGTGGGGAAATATAAGGTTAATAAGACCAGATCCTCAAATTATATGGAAACATAAAGAAAATCCAAAAGAATGGAAAACAGCAATGGCTAGATACCAAAGAAGTAAAACAGGGGGAGGAAATTGGGAATATTATAAACAAATTCCTAAAAACTGGAAGGTAACATATAAAAATTTAACTTTTAATATAAAGCCAATGGGATTTAAACATACTGGTCTATTTCCAGAGCAAGCGGTAAATTGGGATTGGATGATCGAAAAAATAAGAAATAGCAAAAAAGAAATAAAGGTGCTAAATTTATTTGCATATACAGGAGGAGCAACTGTGGCTTGTTTATCAGCAGGTGCATCGGTATGCCATGTGGACAGCTCGAAAGGAATGGTTACATGGGCAAAAGAGAATGTTATTTCTTCCCACTTAGAAAAAAGACCGGTAAGATTTATTGTTGACGACGTTGTAAAATTTGTACAAAGAGAAATTCGAAGAGGACATAAATATGATGCTATCATTATGGATCCTCCTTCTTATGGAAGAGGAGCAAATGGTGAAGTATGGCAGTTTGAAAACCAAATTAATGATTTAGTAGAATTATGTACACAAGTATTAGAAGAGAACCCTCTGTTTTTCTTAATTAATTCCTATACTACAGGAATTTCCTCAAAAGTATTAGAAAATATATTAAGAATTCAAATTCAGAAAAAGGGAAAATTTAACTCAGGAGAAATTGGTCTTCCAATGGAAAATTCAAAAATAGTATTACCATGTGGAATTTATGGTCGTTGGGAGGCATAAAAATGGAGAAATTAAAAGTAATTTACGAAGATAATCATGTAATTGTAGTAGAAAAGCCTGTTAATATTCCATCACAGGGAGATAAAACAGGAGATGTAGATATGCTAACCATTATAAAAGAATATTTAAAAGAAAAGTATCAAAAACCAGGAGATGCCTATTTAGGATTAGTACATAGGCTAGATAGACCAACCGGTGGAGTAATGGTATTTGCCAAAACTTCAAAAGCGGCAGCAAGATTAAGCGAGCAAGTAAGGGAAAAGCAAATACATAAAAAATATTTATGTATTGTAGATGGAAAATTAGAAAAAGAAGAAGATCGCTGGACTGATTTTTTGCAAAAGAATGAGAAAACCAATACGAGTAAAGTAGTAAGTAAAACAGCTAAATATGCAAAAGAAGCTATTTTAGAATACAAAGTATTAAAATATGAAGAAGAGATCAATTTGTCTGTAGTAGAAGTGGATCTTTATACAGGAAGACATCATCAAATTCGTGTTCAATTTGCTTCAAGAGGACATAGTCTTTATGGAGATCAAAAATATGGAACAAGAGGAAGAGGAAAACAATTAGCTTTATGGGCATATGAATTAAGTTTCGTTCATCCAACTACAAAAGAACAATTGGTGTTTCATTCCATACCAGAAAAAACAAAATCGTGGAAAATATTAGAAGGAATTATTGAAGATTAAATTCAATAATTTCTTTTTTTGCTCCAAGCTAGAGATGTTTATAATAAATATTAAGAATAACTTTATGAAAATAGTAAAATATTATATGAAAAAATAGAAGGCGAAATATGTCATAAAAAAAGATCAATTTGTATTTATTTTATATTTTTTATAGAAATAAAAGGTAAGATAATTTACAGAAGGAAGTTAGAGAAAATGGTAGATAAAATATGTAATTGGTTAGTAAAAAAAATGCAAAAATCTATGCCAGATATTGATGAGGAAAAAGCAGAAATCATTAATTATGGACTTCAAAATTTAATTGGAGAATTGCCGAAATTTTTTATTCTAATTATAATAGCTTATTTATTAGGGATTGGAAATCTAACAATATTATCCTTCTTCATTATATTACCCTATAGAGCAGTATCAGGAGGTTTTCATTTACATACACATTTAGGATGTATAATATGTACAACTTGTATGTATTGTGGAAATGTATTGTTAAGCCAATATATTACAATAGAACCATTTACACTTAGAATTGCTTTAGTAGGAGTGGTATGGCTATTTGGAATGTTTATGATAAAACTATATGCACCGGCAGACACAGAAAATGTTCCAATATTAAGAAAAAAGGATAGAAAGAAAAAGCAAATTTTATCCTATATTATTTTAACAATTAGTCTTAGTCTTTCTTTAATCATAAAGGATCATATTATTTCTAATATGATTATATTCGGAATGCTAATTCAAACCATAACAATTACAAGATTTGCTTACAAAATAACGAAAAATAAATATGGTTATGAACTATATGAAAGTGGAGAATTAGTATTATAGGTTTGACTAATAACAAGATTTTATACTGGCCAGAAAAATCTGTTGTTAAATAAGAAAAAAAGAAGGGAGAAGATATTATGTTAAAAATGTTAGCAAAAATGGCAGAAAAATATGCAAAAGCAACTAATACGTCTTGTGTTATATTAGGTTTGATTCATCAACCAAAAATGCCAAAATCTTTAATTAAAAAAGATTAAAAATGAATAACTCAAAATTACAGCAAACGAATCGAGTTAAAATAAAAAAATAAAAACGACGACATAAAAATAGAGCAAGAGCTCTATTTTTTTTGAATAAACAAAGAACCTCACAAATGATAAAAATATTTGTGAGGTTCTTTTAATTAGATTCATAAAATTTAATTAATATAAATTTCTAATTGTTGAGTAAAAAATTCATCATTTTTGGTAGTAAATAAACTAAGATTTGTATGCTTATTTAAAATTTTATTTACTTCCCATAAACCAAGCCCAGTATTATGTTTTTTTGTAGTATAAGCTTTTTCAAAAATTTTGGAAGTATCTACATCTTTGTTAGAATAGGTATTTTCAATAATAACGAGTTGTCTATGGTTTTTAGCATCCATTCGGAAAACAACATTAATGATTTTTTTATCACATTCTCGTGCAGCTTCAATACTATTATCTAATAAAATTCCTAAAATTCTTGTAAATTCATAAGTGGTTATTTTTAATTGATTTAAATCTAAAAAAACTTCTAGATTAATTGTAATATTTTCAGAATCTGCTTTATGGTATTTAGAAGCTAGAATACTAAAGATAGAGGGATTATTAATGGTATTTGGATTTAAAGAAGCTAAGTTATTAACACTTTGACAATCTTTTAATAAATCTTTATAAAATACTTTTAGCCCTTCCATATCTTCAGAAGCAACATAACCGTCCAATTGCTTGCACAATATTATTAAAATCATGTTTAAATGCACGAATATTATCATGTAAAATACCAAGAGTTTTATTATATAATTGTAGGTTTTCAATATCCTGGTTTGCAATTTCTAGTTTATATGTTTTAGATAAAGTATGTAGACTAACAAAGAAATAGGCAAGCAGGATTAACATACTAAGAAGCGTGACTGGAACTGAGATATAGGTACTATAAAAAAAAGTGATATATAGTTGAACATAGATTGCAAGAAAACCTAGTACAATAGTAAAAATTAAAGCTGATTTATTTTTGGCTGAGAGGTTATCTAATATAGTAATACTAATTTTAAATTGCTTTAAACATAGATAAAGCATAAAAGTACAAAGATAGATAAATAAAGCAAATTCAACTCGATATAGAGGAATAGTAAATACTAATTCATAAGGGTGTCCTGTTATATAGGGAAACACTTTTGAAATTAACATTTCAAATAAAGCAGTAATAGTAAAAGGAATTAATATACTGGTAATTGCTTTAATAATGTTTACTTTAAACAATAAAACAATTATTAATAGAAGTAATAAAATATTAATAATTGTACTATATGGAGTTGGAATTATACTTCTTGATAAAGTAGAAAATATAGCAGCTAACAAAACATACAAAAATTTTTGCTTCTTATTTGATGGAATATTTAATAAATAAGTAAAAAGCAATAATATGACTAATGCTTCAATAATAGCTAAAGGAAAAAGCAATAACTTATAAACTAATTCATTGGGCTGTGTCAAGGCATTCCATATTGTATTTAAAATTTCCATAATTGTTAAAAACCTCCATAAAATTATTTTTGAATTTTGGGCCGATGGCACAGGATTCATTATTCTTAAAATGAATTAAATTCTTCTGCAAATCGACATTAGATACAGTATTAAGATTAATAATATAAGATTTGTGGCAACGAACGAAGGTATTAGGAAGCGTAGGAAGTACCCTTGAAAAAGATAAATAAGTTTCATAATCACGATCGGTTGCGTGATAAATTAATTTCATACCGTCTTTTTTTATATAATAAATATCATCTTCATTTACTAATATCTTTGTATTACCAACAGGAATAAATTTTTGAGAATCTGTTTGTATATCTTCAAACAATCGATTCATAGTTTGTTCTAATCTCTCTATTGTAATTGGTTTAGGAATATAATCAAATGTTTTTACTTGATATGCAAGTAATGCATACTCTAAATGTCCTGTAGTAAAAATGAGATAAATATTTTTATTTGTTTTTCTAATTTCATTAGCTAATTTTAATCCTGAGATGTTTGAGTCTAGTTTTATGTCTAAAATTAAAACATCAACAGGATTTTCTTTCATATATTTCATTAAAGCATTTGCTGTAGTACAAGTGTAGGCAATTCTTGATTCCGTTTTATATTTCATTAAGATTGATTCTAACATTTTAGATAGTTTTTCTAGAATAATCGCATTATCATCGCAAATAACGAAATTTAACATATAAGCATCCTCCACATCATATAAATGTAATAGCAGATAAGGCAATAGTATAAATGTGTTTTAAATTCGACATTTTAAGAAAAATTACCTTAATTTTCCAATCATAGTAACAATATAATCTATAATTTTGATATTGTCAATATAAATTAAGAAATAAATAAAAGGACTATTTTTTATACGGAAAATGGTAAAAGATACCAGCCTGAAGAACTAAGTTTATAAAAATATATAGATGAATATAGCGTTTGGATAGAAGAATCAAGTAAATTACTTTTTAGAAAAAAGTGGTTTGCTTTTTTTTAGGTATATGTGAAGAGTTTTAGCTGTATAAAAGAATATTTTGATAATTTTATGACAATAGGAATTCTATGGGAATTTTTTGAGTTTGGTTCCGATATCCTTCTTAGAACGGATATGCAAAAAGATAGAATAACATCTTCAATATCTTCAGTGAAAATCAATGAATCTGGTAAAAATATACCAATTAGAATTGATCATATTAATGGATCTACAATTACTTATGAACAAAATGGGGAAACCAAAAAAATTGTAATACCTGGAGGGAATTTAGATATCGGTTTAAGAGATACCATGAAGGATTTAATAGTTAATTTTATTGGGGCAATAGTGTTTTCAATTATTGGGCTTTTATATATTAAGAATAGAGATGAATATAAATTTGCAGAAAATTTTATTCCTACGATGAAGGTGGAAACAAATAAATCAGAGGAATAGAAAAAAATATTTTATAATTAAATATCAAAATAAATCAAGTAGTCTAAAGACTATTTGATTTATTTTTTTGCATTTTTTAAAAATAAGATTTAACATATTGTAATTTTTTTCAACATATAAATAGGATAAAATAATAAGATTTTAATTCTATTAAAACTGAAAATAGGAGGAAATAAAAAATGAAAAAGCAAAAGGTAATGATTATAGTTGTATGCTTGATTATCATTTTACTCATTACAACTAGCATTATGCAACTTAATAATGGAAAGGAAATACAGACGAATGCTAGTGCAATAAGTAACAAGAAAATAGGGTGGGGACTAAAAAGAGAAAAAGATCATAAAAGACCGGATTTAGGAAAAGAAAATCAAGAACTTTTGCAAAAATATGATGGATATGGAATCGGGAATGAGACAAGTAATAAGATTTATTTAACTTTTGATGAGGGGTATGAAGCAGGGTATACAGAAAAGATTCTAGATACTTTAAAAGAAAAACAAGTAACTGCTACTTTCTTTATTACAGCACATTATTTAAATACCAATGAGGATTTAGTAAAAAGAATGATTGAGGAAGGGCATATTGTAGGAAATCATACGGTGAATCATAAGAGTATGCCGGATTTAAGTGATGAACAAATTAAGAACGAAATTTTGAAATTACATCAAGCAATTTATGAAAAAACTGGTTACGAAATGAAATATATAAGACCGCCAAAAGGAGAATATAGTGAAAGAACATTAGCAGTTACTAATTCTTTAGGGTATCGAACCGTTATGTGGAGTTTTGCATATATGGATTGGGATGAGCAAAAACAAAACGGGGAAGAAAAAGCAAAAAAAATGATAATAGATAATTTTCATAATGGGGAGATTATGTTGCTTCATGGAAATTCAAAAGATAATGCAAATGTTTTAGACGAAATTATTGATGAAGCAAGAAAAATGGGGTATGAGTTTCAATCATTAGATCAATTTGAAAAATAGCAAAGGAGGGGAATATGAAAAATAGAAAAGAAAAGAAAAAAGTAAGAAGTAAATTGGAAAGATTACTAGAATTTCCGACCGAAATATCAACAGGAGAGCCAAAAATAACTATGCTAGGTTTTCACGAAATATTAATCGAAAATTTTAAAGGAATCTTAGAATATGAGGACTTTTATATAAAAATAAGTACTTATATTGGAAATATCAATATTAATGGATTTAATTTATCTTTAAATCAAATGACAGAAGACGATGTAAAGATTACAGGAATAATTGATTGTGTAGATTTTGAAAATACAGAAAACACCGATGAGGAGGAAATAAGTTGATTTTTAAAATTTTAATGCAGTACTTATTAGGTTATCTAAAAATAGAAGTAGAAGGATATTACATAGAAAGATTTATTAATATTTGTAAAGCAAAGCAGATTTTTCTTTGGAACTTAAAAAGAAAAAATACAAGCATAATGGAAGCTAATATTGGACTTGATACCTTTGGATTAATTCGAGAGATCGCAAGAAAAACAAAATGTAAAGTTAAAATAAAGAATAAAAAAGGAATTCCGTTTTTTCTAAATCGATATAAAAAAAGGAAGATATTTTTTCTTTGTTTATTATTTATTATAATGGGTATATTGATTACATCTAATTTTATATGGAATATCGAAATTACTGGAAATGTAGAAATACCATCAGAAGAAATATTAAAATCTGTAAACGAGAATGGATTAAAGTTGGGAGAATATAAAGGAAAAATAGATACAAAGAAAATTATAAACGAAGTACGTTTAAAAAGAGAAGATATTGCGTGGATGGGAATAGAAATTAAAGGTACTAATGCAATGATAAAAATTGTAGAAACAGAAAAAAAGCCAGAAATGTTGGATGAAAGTGATTATTGCAATATTGTTGCAGATAAGGAAGGTGTAATTGAAAAAATTGATGCAAATAATGGGACGATTATGGTGAATGTAGGAGATCGTATTAAAGAAGGTAGTATTTTAATTGGTGGATGGATGGAAGGAAAATATACGGGTACAAGGTATGTGCATGCAAGTGGAGAGATCAAAGCGAGAGTATGGTATACAGAAAAGGCAAAAGTAGAACTTTCACAAAAAGTGAGAGAAAAAACAGGTAAAGAGGAAAAAAAGTATCGTGTCAAATTTCATAATTTTGAAATAAATTTATACAAAAAGCTTTCAAATTTTGAAAATTATGATACAATATACCAAGATGAAAAAGTAAAAATATTTTCGAATTTTTATATACCCGTAGAGATTACTACATGTCATAATTTTGAAATAATAGAGAAAGAAGTTAATTATACACAAGAAGAAGCAAAAGAATTAGCAAAAAAAGAAGCAGAAGAAAAATTACAAAAAGAAATTCAAGATATGAGTAAAGTACAAAACAAGTTATATCATTTTCAAGAGAAAGATGGATATATAGAAGCTGAGGTTACATATGAAGTTCTCGAGAATATAGGTACTGAAGAAAAAATAGTATTTTGAAAGGATGATGAATCATGGAACAAAGAGGTCTTAAGGTAATTAGCTCAGATAAAACATTTTTTACAAAAATTACAAATACTATCAGTAAACTATTGATTCCAACAAAAGTAGGTTTTAATGGGGTTATTATTGGAATAAAAAGAAATAATGTATTAAAAAATTATGAATTATATACAAATTTAAAAAGAGAAGAGGCAAGTGATAAAAAAGAATCTATATCTAAAAAATATGAAGAGGCATACACATTATATTTAGAGGCAATTGATAAATATATTATGGATTCCGTATACAAAAAAGTGAAAAATGGAACAGCCACAGAATTTGAAAAAAATGCATTAGCAACTTATTATGAAGTAACACATATTAAAGAAACAGAATATTTAGAATATAAACACAGAAAACAACAATATTTAATTGAATTAGATTATGAAACAATAAAAGAATTAGATAAACCAAAAGTAAGAGAAAAGTTCGAACCATTTTATGCTTCAAAAATGGAAACTTTATATAAAGGACTATTAAAACATTATTCTGTAAAAATTGCAGATAATCTAAGTTTTAAAGATAAATCAAAAATTTATGATAAGATATTTGAAACATTAGAGAAATATATTACTGATGTGTTACCAATCAAAATGAAACATGATGAAGATAATAACTATCAAGAAATATTAAATGAATATGATAAATTTAGCAGATTTACTGTGGGAAAATTAGATCAAAAAGAATATATTGAAAAGAAAATGATACTATTAGGAATTAGTAGACAATTATTTACCCATAGTTTACCATTGATTGTAGCAGAACAATGCTATATTAAATTATTAAAAGATACAAGAAGTTTAATTGTAGATACAATGGTTCCACAAAAAAGAACAGCAGCATATGAAATGTTAATTGAATTAATCGAAGACTATAATGTAAGATTACTATCAACTAAAATTTATTGGGATAAACCACAGGAAAGGGATTTTTACAAAAAATTCTGGAATCAATATAAGGAAATCCAAAAAATAAAAGATGAGAATCTAGAACTTTATCAAAAAAAGAAGGAAATTTTATTTATAAAAAATGACTTAAAAATGCTATCAAATAGTAAAAGAGATTATTCAAAAATCATAAAATTCTACAAAACAAAATTAGTAAATTTAGGAGTAATGAGACAATTTAAAAATACAGCAAAAACATTAGATGGGAGTTATGCTAAAAAAAACAATATTAGAAAAAAGGAAATTGTGTAATAGAAAACGAGGAAAAAATGGAACTTGTAGAGATTGAATATATAGGCGAAGAAAAAAAAATAGAGTATGAATATCAAATTCAAAAGGTCATAAAACAATGTTTTATGACCGAAAATTTGATGAATAAAAATCTGTACATAAATATTATCTTAACTACTCCAGAAGAGATAAGAAAATATAATAAACAATATAGAAATATTGATAAAGAAACTGATGTATTATCTTTTCCTATATTTGAAAAAGAAGAAATTGAGAAAATACAGAAAAATGGAAATGAAGTACCAGAAGTATTAGGCGATCTTATTATTTCAATGAAACAAGTTGCAAGACAAGCTGAAGAATATGGACATAGTTTTGAAAGAGAATTAGCTTATATGGTAGTACATGGCTTTTATCATTTGATGGGTTATGATCATATCGAAGAAGAAGACAAAAAAGAAATGAGATTAAAAGAAGAAAATATATTAACAATATTAAAAATTAATAGGGAGTAAAAATGAAAAAGAAAGAAGATCACGAACTACTCATTTATAATAAGAATTTTTTAGATGCTTGGAAAAATGCATTTAATGGAATAAAACATGGAATTACCAGCCAAATAAATATTAGAATTCAAATTGTTGTTGGAATTTTAATGATCCTATTAGGTGTGTATTTTGGCTTATCAAAAATAGAATGGATTTGCTTAATGTTTTCTATTTTTCTTGTTTTATTAGCGGAAATGGTAAATACTGCAATTGAAGCAACTGTTGATTTATGTACAAGTGAATATCATCCAAAAGCAAAAATTGCGAAAGATGTTGCAGCAGGATCTGTTGTTATTTCTGTTTTAAATGCTGTAGTATTAGGGATTTTTCTTTTTGGAGATAAAGTTGTTTTATTTATAATAAATTTAATACGATAAATGAAGAAGGGGTCGTAACATGAGTAGAAAAGAAAAAAGAAAAGAGAAGAAGAAAAAAATAGCAACAAAAAATAAAGTATTAATTGCAATTTTGATCATGGTTCTTATCATTGCTGCTGGACTTGGAATATGGAAATTTATAATCGAAAAACAAGAAGTAGAAGAAGTTCCTATTTCTTTAGGAGAAGAACAAGGTATTGAAGATGTAAAGGAATCAGAAAAAAAAGTTCAGATTTTTTCTGGAAACGATAGACCAATTGCTGTTATGATTGATAACCATAAAGGAGCGTGGCCACAAGCTGGACTTAATAATGCTTATTGTGTATATGAGATTATTGTAGAAGGTGGAGAAACTAGATTAATGGCACTTTTTAAAGGGAAAGAAGATCAAATAATAGGACCTGTAAGAAGTGCAAGACATTACTTTTTAGATTATGCAATGGAGAATGATGCAATTTATACTCACTATGGATGGAGTCCACAGGCAGAATCAGACATTAGAACATATAAAGTACAAAATATTAATGGAATTTCAGAAAGTTCAAAAGATTTTTGGAGAATTAAACAAAAATCGGCTCCTCATAATGTATTAACGAATATTAGTAATATCAAAAAGATTGCGGAAAGAAAAGAATATCGCATAACATCAGATCAAAAGAGTGTTTTAAATTATTCTGCAGATGAAATAGAATTAGCAAGTCAGCAGGTGGCAAATACAGTTACAATTCCATATTCGACATTACATACAACAAGTTATGTATATGATCCAGAAACAAAACTATATACAAGATACGCTAGAAATACAAAACAAACAGATTATAATACAAAAGAGGCAATTACTACCAAAAATATAATTATTACTTTTGCAGAAAATTACACATTAAAAGATGGAGAGAATAAGGATAGACAAGGCTTAAAAAATATTGGCACAAAGGACGGATATTATATTACAAATGGAAAAGCAATACCAATTGTTTGTGAGAAAAAGGATAGAGATTCTCAAACGATATATAAAGATATGAATGGAAATATAATTCAAGTAAATGATGGAAATACATTTATTAATATTTGTCCAATTGATAGTAAAGTTACTTTTGAATAAGGAGATAAGAAAAGTGGACTCGTTACACGTACAGATTACTTCGTAATTGCACAGACGAAAGAAGCAATAAAGAATACCATAGCAAAAAGCTATGGTATTTTGCTTTTAAAAAGAAAATATGATAAAATACATTTGTCAAGTAAAAAGAGTAGAAAAAATGAATAAATATATTGATAAAATTTTACAAAAAAATAATGAGAAGGGGTTTAAAATAAAAAGGTGGAAGAAGAAATGGGAAACTTTAAATCAGGATTTATTTCTATAATAGGAAGAACAAATGTAGGAAAGTCAACACTATTAAATCAATTAGTAGGGGAAAAGGTAGCAATTACTGCAAATAAATCACAAACAACAAGGACCGCAATTAGGGCAATTGTAAATAGAAAAAATTCACAATTAATCTTTATCGATACACCAGGAATCCATAAACCAAAAACAAAATTAGGGGAAACAATGTTAGAAACTGCATATGGAGCAGTTGGCGATGTAGATGTTATTTTATTTTTAGTAGATAGTACAAAGCAAGAAATAACAAAAGGGGATCGAATTATATTAGAAAAAATAAAACAGGCAAAAAAGAAGACGATTTTGGTTTTAAATAAGATGGATTTGGTAGAAAAAGAAAGACTAATTCAATTAATGGATTTATATAGAAAGGAATATCCTTTTGAAGCCATTATACCAGTATCTGCTACTAAAAATAAAAATGTAGAGACAATTTTAGATGAAATAGAAAAGCACATAAAAGAAGGACCTGCATATTATGATATAGATGAATATACAGATCAAACAGCAAGACAATTGGTAGAAGAAGTTATTCGTGAAAAGGCATTAAAATTATTGAATGAAGAAGTACCACATGGAATTTTTGTGGAAGTAGAAAAAATGCAGTTACGAAATACTACAAAAGGCGAAGAAATTTATGATGTAGAAGCGATTATTTATTGCTTAAGAAATTCGCATAAAGGAATTATCATAGGAAAAAGTGGAGAAATGTTAAAAAGAATAGGAAGCTACGCAAGAAAAGATTTGGAGAATATGTTAGGAACAAAGATTAATTTAAAGATTTGGGTAAAAGTAAGAGAAGATTGGCAAGATCAAGAAAATATTGTTAAAAAATTCAAGTTAAATTAAAGTATATTTTCAAAAAAAATACAAAAGATAAAAAGAAAAAAGGAGTTGATTTCATGTTAAAACAAATTGCTTGGAATACCTTTAAAAATACAGGAAATATCGATACTTTTGTCGAACTTAGACAAGTACAAGAAATAGAAAATAAACTAAAGGCGGAAGAAAATGGGAATCATAAAGACGAAGGGAATTATACTATCCGAACATAATATGGGAGATTTTGATAAAATGCTTACGATATTAACGCCTGGAATGGGGAAAATATCCTGTGCTGCAAAGGGAGCAAGGAGACCAAAAAGTAGTCTCCTTGCAGGAACCCAATTATTATGTTTTGGAGAATATTTATTATATCAGGGAACTAGTACATATCATATAAACTCGTGTGAAATTATTGAAGTATTTTATAAAATTAGAACAGATTTAGAAAAATTAAAATATGCTTCACATATTACAAAAATTATTTCGGATGTAACAACAGAAAATCAGAACAACTATAAGATTCTACAATTATACTTAAATACATTGTATATGATTTCGGAAACGGAAATAAATTTAAACTTTATTTTAGCTGTTTTTAAAATAAGATTGATGACAATTTTAGGATATGCGCCAAATATCAATTATTGTGTAGGATGCAAAGAAACAGAAAACTTAAGTGCATTTAGCTTACGATATAGTGGTTTTTTATGCTCTTCTTGTGCAAAGCAAGATAGTGGAAGCATTGCTATATCAGAGGGAACGAAAACAGCACTAAAGTATATCGTGCTTGCTCCACCTAAAAAACTTTTTTCTTTTCAATTAAAAGAAGAAAGCTTGAGGGAATTAGAACTAATTGCGAAACTATATTTTGATGATAAGATGGAAAAAGAATACAGGATAGAAGAACTCTTTTAGAAGAGATTGAAAAATAAAAACTTTACAAAGTGACAAAAAAACCGATTTTATACTAAAATGCTTGAAAAAAAATGAATTAACATATATAATAAAAGAACAAAAGACAACAAAAGAAACAAAAAATGAGAGGAGCGATTTTTATGAATATAAAAATAACAGGAAAGGATTTAAAAGCAACAGATGCAATTAAAGACTATGCAGAGAAAAAATTAGAAAGATTAGAAAAATACTTTGAGGATGAAATTGAAGTAGTAGTAACAATAAAAACAGAGGGAAAAGAACAAGTAGCAGAAATGCGTGTAACAGTAAAAGCAGATAATTATAAAGCAGTAACAGCACATAAAGATTTATATGCTTCTATTGATAAAGATATTGATATTTTAGAAGGACAAATTAGAAAAATAAAAACAAAAAAAGAGAGAATGAATAAAGATGCTTCTATAAAAGAAAAAGGAGCTGCTAAAGCTTCTGCAGAAGTAGAAAATGAAATAATTAAAGAATTATATTATGATATTAAGCCAATGGATCCAGAAGATGCAAAAATGAAACTACAAGAGAAAAAAGGAGATATCTTCTTACCATTTATTAATATAGCAACAGGAAAAGTAAGTGTAATTTATAAATTAAAAGATAGTAATAATTATGGTTTAGTAGAACCAGAAGCATAAATTAGGAAAGAGATCTAATCGAAATTAGATCTCTTTTTTAGTAATAGAATTTAGATGCGATAGGGAAAACATTGACGGGTGAAATTGTCAATGATAAAATACAAACATAAATTCGTGAAAAGAGTAAGACAACTGCAAGAAGCAAAAAGAAATAAAAAAGGAGGATTTGAAGAAAAAATATTTTTGGAATATGTAGAGGAAGCTAAAGATTAGTTTTATAAAAAAGAATAGAAATGAAGAAAAAAGAGAAATTCTTAAAAATAATAAAACTTTTAAGGATCTCTCTTTTTTAAAGTATAAAAAACTATCTATTGATCATTTGATTTTCAGCTTGTTGGATCATTTTCTTAACCATATTTCCACCGATTTTACCAGCATCTCTTGAAGAGATATCTCCGTTATATCCGTCTTTTAAGTTAACACCAACTTCGCTAGCTACTTCATATTTGAATTTGTCTAAAGCGTTCATAGCTTCTGGAACTAATTTTTTGTTACTATTATTTGTGTTTGCCATTATTCATTCACCTCCTAGGAAAGTAGTTTGTTTTGCATTTTTATGAAAAAACGTAAATTGTTTTTTCAATATATATATTGTGTAAATTCAAAAAATATATTCTGGTAATTATTAGAAAGAAAAAATAAAATGAAATAAATTATTTTTTATAGAGAAATTTGATCATTGTTATTTACAGTAATTGATAAAAAAGACGAAAAGTCGAATGGAAAAAAATAATGGAATAACTTGTAAAAAAATAAATTAATCAGTATAATTAGAATGTTGAAGAGAGGTTGAATGAAATGTATAAATTAATCGCAATTGATTTAGACGGAACTTTACTAAATTCTTATGGTGAGGTACCGAAGGAAAATATAGAGGCAATAAAAAAAGTGACAGAAAAGGGAATTAAAGTAGTCTTAGCATCCGGTAGAATTTCAGAATCTGTTTATCAAATTGCAAAAGAAACAGGAGCTGATCAATATTTTATTTCTGGAAATGGAGCTATGATTTATGACATACAAACGCAAAATGTAATTTATGAGAAATTTATGGATAAAGGAAAAATTTTAGAATTAATTAAATTATGTGAGGACAATAGTATTTTTTATAATGTATATACAGAAGATATGGTAATTGCAAAATCACTAAATTATAATGTGGCTTTTTATTATCATGAAAACGCAAAGAAAGCACAGGAAAAAAAGACAAACATTAATATTGTAGAAGATGTATATTCCTATATTCAAAAATCAAATGTCAAGCATTTTCTGAAAATGACGATATGTGAAGAAAATGAAATCATTTTTAAAAGAATTTTAAGAAAATTAAAAGAGGTATCAGATATAGAAGTATTAGATGTATCCCATATGTCTAGAAAGAAAATTAGGTCAGGAACAGAAGAGGTAAAAGTAGATTATTATTATACAGAAATAACAAAGAAGAATGTGGATAAATGGTATGCACTTCAGGAGATTATGAATAGAGAAGGAATAAAGCAAGAAGAAGTAATGGCAATAGGAGATAATATGAATGATCTCGAAATGATAAAAAATGCTGGAATGGGTGTTGCTATGGGACATAGTAATCCACAGGTAAAAGAAGTGGCAAATTATATTACATTAGATAATAATGAAGCGGGAGTCGCAAAAGCAATCGAGAAAATCATTCAATAAAATAATATATTACAAATATATTACAATTTCGTTACAAGAACATAAAATTTAGAAGACAAAAGGGGATTATCATTGTTTTTCGTCGATAATTGTTGTACAATAAATTTAGTATATTGTACAAAAAAAATAAATTTAAGGAGGAAATATAAAATGGCTACAAATCCTATGCAAAGACAAAAAAGAGTATCTTATTTATTGGGAATGCTTACCATGCTTGTCATTTCAGCAATCGTTATTGGTATTATTGGAATGCAATTGGTAAATATGAAAAAGAAAGAAAAAGAAGCGCAAGCAGCGTTAACGACAGTATATGTATTAAATACGGATGTATCATCTGGTGTGGAGATTACTCCAGATATGCTAGTGACAAAACAAGTGGATAAAAATACTGTCCCAGCGGATGCTTTTGGAGATATAGAAGTATTTCAAAGTTATTCTTTAGTGGATGAGGCAGGGAATTCTGTTTTATCAGATGAAAATGGTATGTATGTACAACCAAATGAAACTAAAATAAGAATTGAAATGGAAGTAGAAACAGGAAAATATTATAAAGAAGTAAATGGGCAAAAAGAATACACAGAATTATCAAATGTACCATTAGTAGCAAAAGTAGATTTAAATAAAAACACTGTTCTTACAAGAGATTTAGTTTCTAAGAGCGATTCTAAAGTGACTTCTGATGTAAGAACACAAGAATATAATATGTTTACTTTACCAACTAATTTAGAAACAGGAGACTTTGTTGATATTCGTATTCGTTTTCCTTCAGGTTTAGATTATATAGTTGTTGCTAAAAAAGAAGTAACAATACCAGATATTGCTGGAATTCCATCAACGGATACAATCAATATTAATATTTCAGAAGATGAAACCTTAACAATTAGTAATGCTATTGTGGAAGCATATCAAGTATTAGGAACAGAGCTATATGTATCAAAATATACAGATCCAGGAATGCAACAAGCTTCTATTCCTACATATCCAATAAAACGTGAAATTATGGAATTGGTAAATACAAATCCAAATATAGTAGATGAAGCAAAACAAGCTTTATATGCAAGATATAATACAGATCAAAGAAACAATGCAATTAACTCAGAAATTCAAAGAAATGCGGAAGACGCAGATAAAAATATAGAATCTGGAATTACAGATCATATCACAAGACAACAAGAATTAAGACAACAATATTTGGAAGCTTTAGCAGGTGGAACTGCTCAATAATAATATAGGAGGAATTATGAAGAAGGTAGGGTTTATCGGCTCGTTTGATAAAATTAATTTAATTATTTATCTTGCCAAGCTATTTACATTAAATGATAGAAAAGTATTAATCGTAGATGCTACCATTTTGCAAAAAGCAAAGTATATCGTACCAGCAATAAGCCCTACTGTTTCCTATATTACAGATTTTGAAGGGATTGATGTAGCTGTAGGGTTCCGAAATATGACAGAAATCAAACAGTACTTGGCAGGTAACAATGAGGCAGAATTAGGATATGACTATATTTTATTTGACATAGATGCAGCTGAAGCATTAGAAAATTTTGAAATTCAAACAATGGACAAGAATTATTTTGTTACATCTTTTAGTACCTTTGATATTCGCAGAGGATTAGATGCGATTTCGAATATTAGAGAACCAATAAAATTAACAAAAGTGCTTTTTTCAAAAGAAATCTTAAATAGTGAGGATGAATATTTAGGTTATTTATCTTTAGGTTATAAAGTAATCTGGGATGAATACAAAATATATTTTCCTTTAGAACAAGGAGATCAAACAGCAATTATGGAAAATGAAAGAGTTTCTAAAATAAAATTTGGAAATTTATCTGCCCAATATAGAGAAAGTTTGATGTTTATGGCGGAAGAATTGCTGGAAAATGTAAGTGCAAATCACATACGAAAAATAATAAAAAACATAGAATAAGGAGAAGTTAATATGCCTATTATAACTTTTTGGACAGAATTAAATAAGGAAATTGGGCAAACGGCAGCAGCAATTGCTGCTGCCACTCAAATGGCTATGGAACATAATAAGCGAATTTTGTTGATGTCAACTTATAATAATCAAGAATTGCAAGATGCTTTTTGGCATCCATCTGCTGGAAATAAAAAATTAATTTCTTCTTTATTAGGAAATCAAAAAAAAGTTATGATTGATAACGGGATATCAGGAATGGCAAAAGCGTTGGCAAGTAATCGATTAAATCCGGAACAGATTCCAAATTATACAAAAACAGTTTTTAAAGGAAGATTGGAGATATTATCTGGATTTAATGGTGAAGAAAAAGAATATGAAGAATTAAAACCGATTTACCCAGATGTTATTCAAAGAGCAAATCGATTTTATGATGTAGTCATTATAGACCTAAATAAAACAATGAGTGATTTTGCAAATAGTATATTAGATATTTCTAATATTGTTGCTTATGGAATTAATCAAAAAAATAAGTCGATTGAGCATTACATGGAATCAAAAGAAAGCGGTTTCATTTCTACTAGAAATGATGTAATTCCTTATATTGCTAGATATGATCAATATTCAAAATATTCAACGAAAAATATAGGTAGATTAATTCGTGAGAAAAGAAAGATAAATGTAATGCCATATAATACTTTATTTGCAGAAGCTTGTGATGAGGGAACAGTGGCAGATTACTTTTTAAAAGTAGGAACAATAAAGGGAGAAGACAGGAACGTTAAATTTTTGGGGGACATTAGAAGTTTGACAGATGCAATCATTTATCGATTACAAGAGTTACAAATGAAAATTTAGGAGGGGTGTAAAAAATGATGCTTTTTTTAATATTAGTACTTCCTGTAATTATTGTATTGATAGCGATTGTGACTATTATTATTATACTAGCAACGCGTAATGGATCAAAGAAAAAAGAAAAAAAGCCAGAAGGAAAAATTGATCTAGAGAATAAAAACAATATTTAAATTAGTTGGGAAGGAGCTTTAAGACAATGATTGTTAATATAATCTTAATTCTAGTAATATTAGTTGCCGTTGTAGGATTTATTGTACACTATATTAGCAAAAAGAAAAAAGAGGAACCAGAAGTTGCAATTAATGTCGATGATAAAACCTATACATTACAAAAAATGACAGAATATGTAAAAAAGAGATTGGACGAAATTACAAAAATCAACTTATATGATATAGGGTTATCAGAAGAAGAATTAAAAAGAAGAAAAAATAAAAAGTACGAATTGAAAAAAGCGTTAAAAGGTTGTACTTATGGAGATGTTAATGATAAGAAATACGTAAAGGAATTAATTTACGATATTTTATCAAAAGAATATGGAATCGATGAAACGAATATTTCAAAAGCTATACCATTTGATGTTCCTTCCTTATTAACACCACAAGACAAATTTGATATTATTATTTATGCATATAAAAAAGAATTTGGCTATGAAGCGTTAACCGAGTTAATAAAAAAATATAATTTAGCTGTATTAAAGTATGTAGCTGGAGAGTCAAAACCTTGTTATGTTATTACAGAAGACGAAATTTCAGAGATTTATGAAAAAGAAGGTTTGGTTTTAAACTTTTCAGACAAATTAAATGTTGTTGTTCAAAGAATTTATCAACACTACAAAGGATATAGTAGTATCGATGAAGTAAGAGATATGAATATCGATGGTGTTTCAGGTGGTGTATCTGGTCTTCCAGAATCTTTCTTAAGCCAGGTAGCACAAACGGATAGCGATTACTTAAATCAAGTAGCAGAACATAAAGTACCACGTGCCTGTGATAGTATTTGGATTTTCTTCCAAGGTAAATCCATTCGTTTAGCTTTCTTATCCTTTGGAACAGAAGCTGAATTAAAAAGAGTATGTCAAAATATTTATAAATACAACAACCCAGGACAATTATCTGACACAAATGGATATAAGATTAATGAAATGAAAGACGGTTCACGTGTTGTTGTTGTAAGACCTAGTTTCTCTGAAACTTGGGCATTCTTCGTAAGAAAGTTTGACGTAAAGAGAGCAACTCTAGAGCAATTAATTACAATACCAGGAAAAGAACAAGCAATTGCACTTTTAAAATTTTTAGTAAAAGGGGCACGTATTATATCACTTACTGGTGAGCAGGGTTGTGGTAAAACAACTATGCTTATGGGTATGATTGAAAATATTTATGAAACAATGAACATCAGGGTTCAAGAAACTGCATTCGAGCTTCACTTAAGAAAAATTTATCCTACACGAAATATTTTAACATTCCGTGAAACGGATACAATTTCAGGACAAGAAGGTTTGGACGTTCAGAAAAAGACTGACGGTTCTGTTAATATCATCGGTGAGGTTGCAACTGACCCCGTAGCATCTTGGATGATTCAGGCAGCACAGGTTGCATCTAAGTTTACTTTATTTACTCACCACGCAAAAACATTTCCAAACCTAGTAACTGCGTTAAGAAACTCTATGTTAAGAACTGGTGTGTTCAAAGATGAAAAAACGGCAGAAGAGCAGGTTATTCAAGTATTAAACTTTGATATTCACTTGGTAAAAGACTTTAGAGGAAGAAGATACATAGAAAGAGTAACAGAATGTATTCCTGTAGAAGATAAAAATGATTATACTTATGACCATAGAAAAGAAAAAACATTAGAAGGAAAATTTGATAAATTTTTCGATAATGCAACAAGATATTTCTCAAAAGTAACAAATAAAGAATTATATACCTATCGAAATATTATGGAATATGTAGATGGTACCTATGTTTTAACAAATAAAATATCAGATCAAAATATTAACGAAATGAGACTTAATATGGATGATAACGATATCGAAGAATTTGATAATTTTATCGAGGAAAATTGGGGAGAAAGACCAAAAGATTTATTTGCAGAAGAAAAAGAAGAAAAAACAAAGGCAGAAGAAGTAGCAGTAAAAACAACCAAAAGAGTACAAACAGTAAAAAGAGGAAGAAAACCAAAACAAACAAATGAATAGGGGAATGGAATTAATTTAGTCCTATGATTCAAAAGAAAAGGGAGGTGCGAACTTTACATGTCAAATGAAGTACTAATGTATTTGATGATAGGAGTTGTAGCATTATTTGGCGTTGTTATAATAGCTTATGTAATGATCTCTAAAAAGTTACAAAGTTCGGAAATACGACAAATAAAACAATTAAGAGAAGGAACGGAAAAAAGTTCACTATCCTTAGACATTGTTTATCAAAAATTATATATTGCATATACAAAGATTCCTTTAGTAAAAAGATATCTTTTAAAATTAAGAAGAAGATTAGAGATTATTAATATTGATGATGAATATTTAACAAGATTACAAGCTGCCAAAATTTTAACAAAAGCACTATTAATTATTATTCCTCTTGCTATTTTAATTATAATAGTGGCAAGTAATAACTATTTATTACTATCCATTTTATTAATTTTTGAATTATTCTTAGTAGATACTATTATCGATGGAATGGTGGATAAGATTGATAATAATTTATTAAAACAACAAATTGATTTTTTTGGCGAAATACGTCATGCATATCATGAATACAACATGGTAGAAGAAGCGATATATCAAACTGCACAAGACGATGAAAAAGAAGTTTCAAGACAAGCAGAAAAAATATATGAAGTATTAATTTCTGATGATCCTGAAACAGAATTAGAAAAATATTATGATATTGCACCAAATGGGTTCTTAAAAGAATTTGCAGGGATTTCCTATTTAACAAAGGAATTTGGAGATCGTAAAGTAGACGGAGCATCTCTATATTTAAAGAACTTAAATAATATTACGCAAGAGATGCAATTGGAGATCTTAAAAAGAGATAAATTGGATTATGTATTCCAAAGTTTATCAGTTATATCAGTTGTGCCAATGCTTTTCTTAGAGGCAATTAAAAGTTGGTCTGTATCACAATTCGCATTTACACAAAGTTTTTATGAAGGAAAACAAGGAATGATTGTACAAATTTTAATTCTAGTTGTTACCTTTGTATGCTATACATTAACAAGAAAGTTAAAAGATAATGGATCAGTAAATACGAATCCTAAAAATACAGAAAATCCTTGGCAAGCAAAACTATATAAGAGAAAACCAATCAAGAAATTTGTTGATTTATTTATACCAAAAGAAGGTACGAAAGATTATCGAAAGATGAAAGAACTTTTAAAGAAAGCTGCTTCGAAACAAAAACTAGAATGGGTGTATATTAATCGATTAGTATTATGTGCTGTTGTTTTTGTAGCTTCTTTCATTTTATTTATACAATTCCATAAAATATCGATTGACTATATATATACAAATCCAACAACGGATTATGATATTTTAGGAGAGATGTCAGAATCTGATACAAAAAAGGCAACGGAATTAACTGAAATAGATAATGTGTTTTTAGATAAGTTTAGAGGACAGACAAAAACTACAGTAGAACAGATTCAAACAGCAATGAAATTTTCAAAATACTATGAAGATGCAACAGATGAGGAACTTCAGGTTGCGGCTGAAAGAGTTTATCAGAAATTACAAGTTGTTAATAGTGAATATATGAAATGGTTTGAATTATTATTAGCGGTTGTATTTGCACTTGCAGGATATGCGGCGCCAGTTTTATTACTTAAATTTCAAGAAAAAATGAGACAAATGGAAATGGAAAACGAAGTAATGCAATTTCAAACAATTATCCTAATGTTGATGAAAATCGAAAGGGTAAATGTAGAAATGATTTTAGAGTGGCTAGAAAGATATGCAAATATCTTTAAAGAGCCAATTAGTAGATGTGTAAATAACTATGAAAGTGGAGCTTGGGAATCACTAGAACAATTAAAAGAAGAAATTGCCTTTCCACAAATGATTCGTATTGTAGAGAGCTTACAAGCAGCAGTTGAAAAGATTCCAATTTCAGAAGCATTTGACGAGTTAGACACAGAGAGAGCATACTATCAAGAAAAGAGAAAAGAGTCAAATGATAGATTAATTTCTAAAAAAGGAATGATTGGAAAAGCAATTGGATTTGCACCAATGGTATGCATGTTTGTTGGATATTTAATTGTACCATTAGTATTTATTGGATTAACCAGTATGTCAAGTTCGTTCAATACGATGAATACAATGCAATAAGGTGGAGGGTAAGTAAATGGAAAATGCAGCACATGCTTTAATCATAGCAGGAAGCGTTCTAATTGGATTACTGATTCTAGGAGCTCTGGTATTTACCTATAGAGAAATTACAGATTCAGAGGGAAGCGAGCAAGAAAAAATAAAGTTACAACAAATTGATGAATTTAATAAACAATATACTAGTTTTGAAAAAAAATTATATGGAAGTGAATTATTATCTTTAGTTAACAAAGCAATTGATTATGATAATAGAATTGATGTAGAGCAGTCTGGTTATACTAAGATAAGTATTATTGTAAAGGTAAATAGGCAAACAGATTTTATTAATATTGGAGATTATACCATTAATAATGAACAAAATAAGAATTTATTTACATCTAAGCTAACAAAAATAGAGCAAATTAAAAACACTTATGGAGGAGATCAATATTTACAAAGATTGGTTGCACTTTATAATGGTGGAAGTACAAAAGAAGAAGCTTTAAAAGACTTATTAGAAGAAATTGGAATAGACATTTCTTCACCAAGCAAATTAGATAAAGCAAAAGAAGATTTAAAAACATATTATGGTTATATTGAATTTAAAAGAAAGCAATTTAAACATATTGAAACAAACTATGACAAAAATGGAAATGGTAGGATTATTTCTATGTCATATGAAGAAATAAACTAGAAAAAGAGGAGGTCTGAGGAATGGAGAATGCATCAAAAGCGTTAATTATGGCAGCAGGTGTATTATTAGGTGTTATGATTATTTCCTTGGGCACTTACTTATTTTCTATGTTTAGTAGTTTTGCACAGGAGCAAGAAACAAAATTATATGATCATACAATTTCAGAATTTAACAATCAATTCTTAAAGTATGAAAATGCAACAGATATTACACTTCATAATATTGTTTCTTTAGCAAATTTAGCAAAAAATAATAATCAAAAATATGGTGTAACACAAGAAGGATCTCCTTATGTTGCAATCTATATTGAAAATGAAAAATTAGAAACAAAAAGTGTAGAAGATTTAAATCGTTATATCGAAGATCATTTATATAAAACAGATGCATCAGGAAAAGTAACACTTCAATATTATACATGTAAAACAGAAGATATTGTGATTAGCAGTGCTACCAATAAAGTAGAAAAAGTTGTTTTTCGAAAGAAGTAATATTCAAAAATTGGAAAGAAAAAAATACTTTACAATTTGTTGAAAAAAAGATATAATGAAAAAAGGAAGCAGAATTATGAAGAAAGTAGTCATTATAATTACAGTCCTTCTTATTTGTATTTTATTTTCTTTTTCCTATACTTATTATACATATCAAAAAAATAGGAAAGAGTTAGCAAGTTTTAATAGAGGGTATGAAGCATATTATGAAAAACAAATAAGTGGAACAGATTTAGCCACGGTAATTAATAAAGTTACAGATAATAATACAAAAAATCAAGTTGCAAAAGATGAAAAAGGAAAATATATAGAAAATGATTCTGATTCTATCAAATTAGATATTTACATTTCACAAAATGATACCAAATATTCAGTAGAGCAGATTTATGCATTAGGAACAGAGCGATTTGTTCAAAGTTTTGGAACAGCAAAATTTAAATGTACCAAAATAGAATATCATGATAAATCAAAAAGAGTAAAATATTTATTATTTGAACAAACTTCTATTTAGTTTTTAATATTTTGGGAATACCCAAATAAATATATTTATATTTTTAGAATTCAAAGGAGGAAAATAATTATGGAGAATGCATCAAAAGCATTAATTATAGCAGGTGCAATACTGCTTTCTATTTTAATTATAGGATTGGGAGTGTTTATTTTTAATCAAGCAAATTCTTCAATGAAGAATATTAATTTAAGTCAAAATGAAGTTCAAAACTTTAATGAACCATTTTTACAATATGCTGGTGAAAATATTACTGGAACAAATGTAATGGCGTTATGTGATAAAGTAAAAGCACATAATTTAGCAAATACAGAAGATAAAACAAGAATGGTTCACATTCGTGCATCGGAAGCTAAAGATCCAGAAGCTGCTGATGATGATGATGGAAAATTACAGGAGCCAACAAATGTAAAAAAACAGATTCGTGCAGGTTATAACTATAAAGTTACAGTAGGATATGATAAGGATACAGGTTTAATTACTAATATAGGTATTGTAAGAAGACAATCATAATTGAAAATAAAAAGAGAAAGGCTTGAGGAGATATGGAGAATGCCGCTGACGCATTGAAAATGGCTGGGTTTGTATTGCTTTTTATACTTGCCCTAACAATTGCAATGATGACTTTGACGCAGGCAAGAACTGCTGCTCAAGCCATTTTATATGCAGAAGACGATCGTAATTTTTATTCCTATGTGGAAGAAGACGATTATATTGATTTAACATCAAATCGATATAAAGTAACAAGAAATGTAACAATAGATGATATTATTCCCACTTTATATCGATACTATAAAGAAAATTATAGAGTAGAATTTGTTGGAATTGACAATCATCCATTATATACAAATAGTAAAGGACAAAAAACATATGCTCTAGATTTAGATGAAGAAATGGAAAATAACGAACCTTGGCAAGGAAGTAATCGAGCAATTAAAGAAAATCTAGACAAAATTATAAAAAATGTGTTATTATATAATTATAAAGATTCTACTTTTGTAGAAGAATTGGGAATTATGCAAGAAGAGGAAGAAACAGATCCAGATGCCGAGAATTCAATTGATAATGTAAACGATCAAACAAAAAGATTAATACGATATACACTAGTGAATTAATCTAAATAGAAGGAGGATATGAAAATGGGTGATACCTTAATAACAATTGTCGCAATTGTATTAGCAGCAGTTCTAATGTTTGTATTTCCGCTAATGACGGTATCCGATCGTGGTGACGATATTTCACAACTTGCAGTACAAAATACTACTGTGGAATATGTAGATAGTATTAGAACGACAGGAAAACTTTCATTACAAGATTATACAAAATTTGTTCAAACAATTAATGCAACAGGAAATAGTTTTGATGTGGAAATAGAATTAAAAGTATTGGATGAAAACCCAGGAAAGAAAGCTGCACAAACAGAAGTAGAAAAAATTGGAGAAAATATTTATTATACAATGTATACATCACAAATTATGGAACAAATTAATCCAGATCCAACAACATATCCAGATGGAAGAACATTGGCTTTAAAAGAAGGAGATATTATTTCAGTTAAAGTAAAAAACACAAATAATACCATCGCACAATTACTAAGAAATGTTTTTTATCGAGTAGTTGGAAATGATACTTATCAAATAGCAGCATCACATGGTGGAATTGTTACTGTAAATGGTAAATAAGTTAGAATGACGACAAGACCAAAACATCATGTCGTCATTTTTTGTTTGTGATTACAAAAGAAAGGATGATTACAGTATGAAGATACAAGGACTAGCGGTTATATTTGCAATTATTATTATACCAATATCACTCGTAATATCTACTTATGTACAGTCACAAGTAGATACAATAACATTGCAAACTTCCTATGATACAAAATTGGACAATGCAACACATGATGCTGTAAAAGCATTTCAATTAAACGAAATTAATAGTAATACACAAAATGTAGATACAGAGAAAATAAGAGATATTGAAGCATCAATTAATACATTCTATAATTCACTTGCTACTTCTTTAGGAACAAGTGGATTTAGTGAAGATGAATTAAGTAGATATATACCAGCATTAGTATATACATTATATGATGGATATTATATATATGCTCCTTTTCAAAATATATCAAATCCAAATGCGAGTTTTGAAAATGGCTTAAAACCATATATTTATTATTCTGCAAGATATCAAAAAGGAAGTACAGATATTGTTGTAAACTATACCTTAGATAATTATATTACCATTTATGGAAATGTAGGTGGAAATTATGTAACAAGATCAGGGTATTTAATCAATCCAGATGATGTAGTGGTAAATGGAGATCAAGTAAGATATAAGGGAGAAGAAATACGAGGAGAGAATTTATCAGAAGTTAACTTTACTACTTATCAAACCAAAACAGAGGTACCATATATTTATGTGGATGCGGAGAACAATCAAAGAGAGAAGGTTTATTATGATTCTTCTAGAAATACATGGTATCGAATTTCAATTGATCGAAAAAGAATTGATGTAAAACCAGATGAGGCAGCAAACTTTACCGTAACAGATACAAGTGCAAAAGAATACTATAAAGAGGCAAAGGAATTTTCAACATGGGTAAAAAGCAATTTAGGAGGACTTACCTTAAATGATATGACAGAAGAAGCGAAAGAAGAATTAGGAATAAACGGTACAGAAAAATTAAGTGATCATGTGTTTAATGTATCCGATAGTAACGATCCAGAAGAAGCAGAATCCATTTTTAATGATCATAGGAGAAGTATTATTAAGACTTCGATAGAAACAAATTTGGCTGCCGCAATTGCTGGTTACAATTCTATTTCACAAGTAAATGATACAACTTATAATTTCAAGATGCCAATTTTACAAGAGGATGAATGGGATCAAATTTTAAACAATGTTAGTGTTATTTCTTTCTTACAAGGAATACCAATTAAAAATAAATATTATAATGGATATAGTATTATGACTAACAATAAGAATAGAGAATTTATTGATCCACATTTTATCTATTTCGTAGATAAAAGTAGTTCAGAAAATAAATTTCATAACATTCAAGATGTTACCAATACAACAAATTGGGTAGGATATCGAAATCTAGATTTTAACCGAAGGAAAGTTGTAAATTCTGATGAAGATACTACAGAGTACTTCTATCCTCATGGTGAAGAAGGTTGTTATGATTGTGTGGTTTCTGCTACAAATCGAATTTTAACATTAGAAGATGTGATTAATGATACAAGTAATCATAATATTAGAAGTACTTATTTTACGGCAATAGGAAGAGAGCGTTATAATAGCTATAAATCAAATAAATTTGAGCAATATAATTAAAATGAAAAAACACAAAGGAAAAAGTAAAGCAAAAAGAACAGAAAGATGTTAATAAAAAAGTAAAAAACTACAAATAAAAATTTTTTATTTGTAGTTTTTTACTTTTTTATTAGCAAGATTAAGATTAAAAAATAAAGAATTGGTTATGCTAAGAACAAGGTGAAAAAAATGAAGAAATTAAAAAAAGTAAGTCTATTTTGTGTGTTAATAATCTTTGTTTTATTATTTATCTATATTTGTTATATTGATTCTATTCCCTCTAGTATTATTTTATTACAAGGGGAAGAAATAGGATTAAAACCAATGTTTGGATTAAATATAGAAGTAAATGCAAAAGAGAGTATTGAAACTTCTTTTCAAGAAGAAAGCGAAATATCAGATAAAATTGGAAAAAATGAATTAAGCTTAAATTTAGGAAATATTAAATTAAAAGATATCTCTGTTACGACCATACCGAATAAAGTAGTAGTTCCAGGGGGAGAAGCAATTGGATTAAAACTTTATACCAATGGGGTATTAGTAGTAGGAATGTCAGAAATCGAAGGGGAAGATAATAAAAAATATAAGCCATATGAAAATTCAGGAATAGAAGAAGGGGATATGATTACCAAAATTTCAGATAAAACAGTTACTTGTACAGCAGATTTGATTACTTATGTAAATGAATGCAATGGGAAGGAAATCAATTTAAAGTATGTAAGAGATGGGAAAGAATATGAAACCAAAATGAATCCTACAAAAACGGGAGAAAAAGATTATAAACTTGGATTATGGGTAAGAGATGCAGCTGCAGGAGTGGGAACTGTTTCTTTTTATGAGCCACAAACGGGAAGTTTTGCAGCATTGGGACATGGTATTATTGATATTGATACCGAAGAAATTATTCATATAGCAACAGGAGAATTGGTTACAAGTAATATTGTATCCATTGTAAGAGGAGAGAAAGGAAAGCCAGGAGAAATTAGAGGTAGTATCGAAAATGGAACTACAATAGGTAGTGTATATAAGAACTCTGCATTTGGAATTTATGGGAAATTAAATCGAGGAACAAAATTTATAAAATCGAATGCAAAAGAAATGGAAATATTACCAAGAGATGAAATACAAACGGGAAAAGCAAAAATTATTTGTACATTAGAAAACAATAAAACAGAAGAATATGAAATAGAAATTCAGAAAGTATTTACGAATAATAATACTGACAATAAAAGTATGATAATAAAAGTGACAGATCAAAAATTAATCGAAAAAACAGGAGGAATTATTCAAGGAATGAGTGGTTCTCCTATTATCCAAAATGATCGATTTGTAGGAGCGGTAACCCATGTAATGGTAAATGATCCTACAATGGGATATGGTGTTTTTGCAGATATGATGTTAAAACAAATGAGTGAAAGCTAAATGAAATAAAAAAAGAAGATGAATAAAAAATTCACCTTCTTTTTTTTATCCATCTGCCGTCTTTGATAAAATAAATATCTTATTTATTTTGAATTTGCCATCATTGGTCCGATTTTAGTAACTGTTCCAGCTCCTAAAGTTAAAATAATATCATCTTCTTTGACTTCTTTTGTTACGAAACGAACAATATCTTCAAAATCAGGAAGATAAATTGCTTCTTTTCCTAAAGATTGAATACGTTTTACTAAGTCTAATGAAGAAATATTATAATGATTCGTTTCTCTTGCTGCATAAATATCTGTAATAATGATATGATCAAAATTTAATAATGCTTTGGCAAAGTCATCTAATAATTCTTTTGTTCTACTATAGGTATGTGGTTGAAAAATAACCCAAGAATGATGATAAGTTTTATTCATTAAAGCTTTGGCAGTTGCAACAATTTCGGTTGGATGATGTCCATAATCATCAAAAATACTAGCTTGATTTACTTTTCCTACATATTCAAATCTTCTATGCGCTCCAGTAAATTTTTGAAGAGCGGATTTTATATATTTTTTATCAATTCCATATTCGTTGCATAAAGCAATGCATGCTAAACTATTTAATACATTGTGCATACCAGGAACAGAAAGCTTTATTCTTTCATAGAAAGAGTCTTTCGAATATACATCGAATTCAGGAAATCCATTTTTATCAAAAACAATATTAACAGCAAAAAAATCAGTATGTTTATTAGTGATTCCATAAGTTAAAGATTTTGCTTTTGTATACTTTGGTAAATCAAGACAATTCGTATCGTCACCATTAACAACTAGTAATCCATTTTCTGGTAATAATTTTACATATTTAATAAAAGCTTCTTTAATATGATCAAATGTTTTAAAATAATCTAAGTGATCATTATCAATATTTAAGATAATTTCTGTTTTAGGAAAGAATTTTAAAAAGCTTTCTACATATTCACAAGCTTCGATAATGAAATATTCACTGTCTCCAATTCGGTAATTTCCATCAATTTCTTTTAATAAAGCACCTACTTGAATATTAGGGTCTAAGCCTGCTTCTATAAAGCATAGAGATACAAGTGAAGTGGTTGTTGTTTTACCATGGGTTCCAGAGATACCAATTGTTTCTGCAAAGGCCTTTGTAAGTAAACCTAAAAAATCGCATCTTTCAATTGTTGGAATATGAAGTTTATGAGCTTCTTGTAATTCTGGGTCTTCTTCATGAATTGCGGCAGAGAAAATAACTACATCAGATGCTGCAACATCTGAAAGATTGTGTCCAATTGTTACTTTTATATTATTTTTTATTAATTTATCGGTTACTTCTGATTCAGAAATATCAGAACCTGTAACAACAATTCCTAAATGATGTAAAATTTCAGCAATACCGCTCATGCTGATACCACCAATTCCGATCATATGTACTCTTTTATATTGTTTGATTAAATCTAAATTTGGCATAGTAACCCCCCTAAATATATTAACGAATCAATTATACACGTTTCTAGTATTTTTTTCAACTTTTTGGAGAAAATAAATAGAGAATATACTTTTATTTCGTGAAGTATTCATCATAGGTAAATATATATTATATAGATTATTTTCCCATACTTTGTATTTTGAGAACGAAAAGGAGAAAAAGGAAAATACTGCTATAATATATGAAAGAAGCAAAAATATTGTGAAAATAAAGAATCTATAAAAATTATAAAAAATAAGAAGGAAAAAAAGATTTTTTGACGAATAATATAATTGTACATACTAAAATGTACAAAATTTATAAAACATTGGAAAGAGGTGCTCAAATGCAAATAACAGATGTACGTTTAAGAAAAGTAAATTCAGAAAACAGAATGAAAGCTGTTGCTTCTGTAACATTCGATAATGAATTCGTAGTACACGATATCAAAGTTATCGAGAAAGATGGATTATTCATAGCTATGCCAAGTAAGAAAACTCCTAACGGAGAATTCAAAGATATAGCTCATCCAATCAATGCTGAAACAAGGGAGAAAATTCAAAAAGCAATTATTGATGCTTACAATGCTCCAGAAACTGAAGAAACTTCAGCTGAATAATGATGAATATAAATAAATGACCTTTTAGAAGGTCATTTTTTTTGTATTAAAAAAGTGAAAGAATTTTCTTTTTTCCCATATTGACTTATCGTTTTGTTGTATATATAATTTTTGAAAAATAGCTCCACATTTGCCAAATCATAAATTAAGTACAGTAGCAAAATTTATCGGAATTGAAGAAGAAGGGTATCATAGAGCTGAGTTTGATTGCCAATGTTGTGCACAAATATATTTGAAATATTTAGGCTTAATATAAATAAATATAGTACCAAAGAAAAGGAGAGAGTGTCTATATGTTAAAATATAAAGAATTAATTGATAAAATGACACTAGAAGAAAAAGCGGGATTATGTTCCGGACAAAATTATTGGTGTACAAAGGAAATTAAAAGATTAAATATACCAAGCATTATGATGACAGACGGACCAAATGGGCTTCGAGTTCAAAGAGGAAAGACAGATGAATTTGGAATTAAACTTGGAAATAAAGCAACTTGTTTTCCAACAGAATCTACGATTAGTAATAGTTGGAATATTAATCTAATTTATGAAGAAGGAAAAGCCATTGCAGAAGAAGCCAAAGAAGAAAGAGTAAGCATGGTGTTAGCACCAGGTGTTAATATAAAAAGAAGTCCTTTATGTGGAAGAAATTTTGAATATTTTTCGGAAGATCCATTTTTAGCAGGAAAATTAGGAATTGCATATGTAAAAGGAATGCAGGATCAAGGGATTGGTGCTTGTGTAAAACATTTTGCGGCTAATAATCAGGAAGAAAGAAGAATGACAATTGATGTGATTGTAGATGAACGTACTCTTCGTGAAATTTATTTAACAGCTTTTGAAATGATTGTAAAAGAGGCCAGACCGTGGGCTGTTATGAGTGCCTATAACAGAATTAATGGAGAATACTGCACAGAAAATAAAAAATTGCTAGGCATATTAAGAGAAGAATGGGGACATCAAGGAATTGTTGTAACAGATTGGGGAGCAGAAAATGATCGTGTAAAGGGATTAATGGCAGGAAATGATTTAGAGATGCCTGCAACAGATGGAAGAACAGATAAGGAAATTGTAGAAGCAGTAAAACAAGGAAAAATTTCAGAAGAAATATTAAATGAAACAGTAGATCGTATGCTAGAGTTCATTATGAAATCAAATGAAAATTTAAGAGAAAAGGAGAAGTATAATAGAAAAAAACACAAAGAACTCGCACAAAAATTAGCAGAAGAATCAATTGTACTTTTAAAAAATGAAAGTTCTATTTTACCAATAAAAAAGGGATACAAAATTGCATTAATTGGGGATATGGCAAAATATCCTAGATATCAAGGAGCAGGAAGTTCTATCACCAATCCGGAAAAAGTGGATTCGATTTATGAATGCTTGAAAGAAAAAGAAATTAACTTTGAATATGAAAAAGGATATGATAGGAAAACAAGCAAAAAAGATAAACAATATAGAAAAAAAGCATGTGAAATAGCAAAAGAGAAAGATGTTGTTTTGTTATGCATTGGTTTAACAGAAAATGAAGAAACCGAAGGAATGGATAGAAGAACATTAAAATTATCAGAAAATCAAGTACAATTAATAGAAGAATTAAAAAAAGTAAACTCGAATATTGTGGTTATTTTATGTGGTGGAGCTCCAATTGAAATGCCTTGGATTCAAGGAATAAAGGGAATTGTACATGGATATCTAGGCGGTCAAGCTGGAGCAAGAGCAATGGTAAATGTACTTTTAGGAGAAGTTAATCCGAGCGGAAAACTTGCAGAAACATATCCAATGCAATTAGAAGATACTCCCTGTTTTGAAAATTTTCCTGGTTCTCAAACTTGTGTAGAATATAAAGAAGGTATTTATGTAGGATATCGTTATTATGATAAAGTAGGAAAAAGAGTATTGTTTCCTTTTGGTTATGGATTAAGTTATACAGAGTTTGAATATTCCAATTTAGAAATGGAAAAAACAAAATTTGAAATAGAAAAAGAAGAAAAAATAAAGGTAAAGCTTACGATTAAAAATATTGGAAAAATGAGTGGAAGTGAAATTGTAGAACTTTATGTTTCACAAAAAGATCCAGTTATATTTAAACCAAAAAAAGAATTAAAAGGTTTTGAAAAAGTGTTTTTAGCTCCAGAGGAAGAAAAAGAGATTATAATAGAATTAGATAGAAGAGCTTTTTCTTATTATGATGTAGAATATGGATTATGGAAAGTGGAATCTGGAATTTATGATATTTTAATTGGAAAGTCAAGTGAAGAGATTATATTAAAACAAGAAATAGAAATCATTTCTTCTGATGTAATCTCTAACAAAGAGTATCCTGTGTCCTATCAAACAGCAAATTTGCCAGCAATTTCTGACCAGGATTTTGCAATGGTATTAGGAAGAAAACATTTGATAAAAAGACCAAAAATAAAAAAGATAACAGAAGCACATACAATGGAAGATGCGAAACATACTTTAATTGGCGGAGCAATTTATTATTATCAATCTAAAATAAAATTAAAGAGTTTATTAAAGAAGCAAAATATTATTAAAGCGAGTAAAGTAATGATGGACTTACAAAAACCATTAAGAGTTTTTGCAAGAAAGCAAAATGAAATTTATAACCAAGAGACGGTAGCTGGATTTATAAAGGTATTAAATGGTCATTGGATAAAAGGTGTAAAACAAATTTACGAAGGAAGAAAGAAATATAGTAGAAAGACGAAAAATGGGAAAAATAAAGACTTTGAAGAGAAATGTAAGTGAAATGAACGATTCAAACAACAAAAATAAAAGAAAAATAAAGAAAAACAGACAAAATGCAAGGAAAATATATGAAAAAATGAGAAAATATAGAAAAAAGATACAAATGTTTAAATTTTGTATCTTTTTTTAGTATACATAATTTGAAAATGTTTACAATATATAGTATAATAAAAGCTAGTTTTGCATAAAAATAGACGATAAGGAGAGTGAATTTTTATTTTAAGCAGGAAATTAAAATACTGCACAAAAGAAATTTTAAAAGTTACGAATATAATAATAATAGCAAGTATTATTATTCTTGTTATTATAGCAATTAAATATAAACCGTTATATAAAGTGACATTAAATGGAGAAACAATAGGATATGTAGAAAATAAAAATGAATTTGAAAATGCCATTAACAAAATGGTAACAGTAGAAGAGGAATGTGTAGCGTTTCGAACGATAGAAGCAGAGCAAAACTATGAATTACAATTTGTAGAAAAAACAAAACAAGTAAACGAACAAGAAGTGTTAGCGAAAATACAAGAAAATACAACTACAATTTATACGATGTTCGGAATAGTAGTAAATGATGAAATAAAAACATATGTAAAAACCGAAGAGGAAGCACAAAATGTAATAGAGGAATTGAATCAAAAATGTAAAGAAAAAAATATAGAAATAGAAATAGGAATGAGACAAATTTATACAGACACAAAACAAGATACAGAGGAAGGTTCTGTAATAGTTGCAAAAATAGAAGATGAAACAATTGCGCCGCTTGCAGATATTACAAAAAAACAAGAAAAGCAAGAAGAACAGAAAGCAATTAGTACAGTAAATGGAATTCAATTAGCAGTAAGGCCGATTTCAGGAACGATTACATCTAGATATGGTGCAAGAAGTTCTAGAAGGTCAGGAGCACACACAGGACTAGATATTGCAGCAAAAACAGGAACACCAATTAAAGTAACTACAGACGGAAGTGTTACATTTGCAGGAAGAAGCGGATCCTATGGGTATTTGGTAAAAGTATCTCATGGAAATGGAGTAGAAACATGGTATGCGCATTGTAGCAAATTATATGTTTCAAAAGGTCAGGCAGTATCTGCAGGAGATACAATAGCAGCAGTTGGATCAACAGGAAATTCTACAGGACCACATTTGCATTTTGAGATAAGAGTAGATGGTAAAACATTAAATCCCCAAAAATATATTTATTAAAGGAGAAAAGGAATTAAAATAAAATTTATTTTAATTCCTTTTTTGCTATGGGAAAATAAGCAAGAAAGATGATGAAAAAGAGAAAGTTTAATTATTGACGAAAAGAAGTGTTTTACAAAGAATAAAAAAAATGTTATACTAAAAGGTAAAAATAAAATACAGTAAGGAGAGATGGCAATGGGAATAAAAAAAATGTTAAACAAAAGAAAAGAAGAAAAACAAAGGAGAATGCTAAAACAAAAAACAGATAAGGAATTGGTAAAAAGGGCAGAAACCGTGGCAGAGGAACACCCAGAGACTGCAAAAACATTATTAGAAAATGTAGGAGATACAGAATTAAAATTGGATACCTTATCACAAGTACAAGAACATTTGGATCCAAAACACGTTGCAGAAGTAGTAAGTACAATTCCGCCAGAAGAAGGAACGAATATATTAGAAGATGAAGGATTAACACAAGCGTTAAAAGAAACGGCCAAAGGCGCAGAATTATTAAAAGAAGTAATTAGTCAAGCAGATGATGTAAAACCAGTAGTAGATAATATAGATTTATATACACCAAGAGAGTTAGGAAAGTTATTACCAGATTTTGAAACAGAGGAAGAGAGAATAGAAGCTTCTAGTAAAAAGATTGCTCAAATTTTCTTGGATTTAAATGGAGCGAATATGCTTTATACGGATATTGAACGTGGTTTAGAAAGTGATAGTTCTATTATTGAAGTTGCAGAAAAAGCAGTAAAAGAAATTAGAAAAGTGGATACAAAACATAAATATGATGGAGCTCCAATTAATGAATTACGAGCAAGATTATTTTCTTTAACAAAACTAAATGAAAAAAGGCAGGGAAGCGTGGAAAAACAGAAGAAAGAGCAAGTAGAAGAATGGTTTCAAAAAGGAGAAATTGGACCAGGAAATATGGGAACAATCATTTTAACTGGTTTTCCATTTGAAGAGGATCGTTTTGATATGTTAAAGAAATATAGGGGGACAACTGTAAAAAAAGAAATTAAGAAAAAAGGTATTACTTTTCCGGAAGATGTTGAACTCTTAAGCAAAGAAGAAAAAATGAAAATTATCTCTTCTTTATCCGTAGAATATAAAGATCAGATTATTTTTGAAATATTAGAAAGACAAGAGGAAAAGAGAAAAGAAGAGGAAAATCTAACAGTTAATAAAAGAAAACAAACAAATCAAGAAAGATAAATAAAAATGTGGATTTTATCCACATTTTTTGTCGTATAAAACAAAAGAAATTCTATTGACAAACTACATTAGTATTATATAATTACAGATAAGATAAACTTTAAGGAGGAATTTTATGGGCGAGAAAGAAATTGATGAAGCAAAAATTAAAAAGATGATTGACGATTTAGTAGAAAGAGCAAAAATTGCTTCCAAAGAATACATGAAATTAGATCAAGAACAAGTAAATAACATTGTAAAAGCTATGTCAATGGCAGGATTAGAACATCATATGGAACTTGCAAAAATGGCAGTAGAGGAAACCAAAAGAGGAATTTACGAAGACAAAATTACAAAGAATATGTTTGCGACAGAATATATTTATCATAGCATTAAATATGATAAGACAGTTGGGGTTATTGATGAAAATGATGAAGAAGACTATGTTCAAATTGCAGAACCAATTGGAATTATTGCAGGAGTTACACCTGTCACGAATCCAACATCAACTGTTATGTTTAAATCAATGATATCTGCAAAAACAAGAAATGTTATTATTTTTGGATTTCATCCATCCGCTCAAAAATGTAGTACAAAAGCAGCAGAAATTGTAAGAGATGCAGCAATAAAAGCAGGAGCTCCAAAAGATTGTATTTTATGGATTGAAGAACCTTCTGTTTTAGCAACTAATTTATTAATGCATCATCCAGATGTTAATTTAATTCTAGCAACTGGTGGAACTGGTATGGTAAAAGCTGCTTATTCATGTGGAAAACCAGCATTAGGAGTAGGTCCAGGAAATGTACCATGTTATATTGATAAAACAGCTAAATTAAAAACGTCTGTTAATGATTTAGTTATGTCAAAATCATTTGATAATGGTATGATTTGTGCTTCTGAACAGTCTGTATTAGTAGATAAAGAAATTCATGAAGAATTTGAAAAACTAATGAAAGAAGCTGGTTGCTATTTTGTATCTGAGGAAGAAAAGAAAAAGCTACAAGATACCATGTTTGATAAAGAAGCAGGAGACAAGCTAAGATCTCATATTCCAGGACAAAGTCCATATCAAATTGCAAAATCAGCAGGATTTGAAGTTCCAGAAGATACAAAAGTATTAGTTGTTTATGAAGAAAATATAGGAGAAGGCTATCCTTTCTCAAAAGAAAAATTAAGTCCAGTTTTAACATATTATATTGTACAAGATAGTAAAGACGGAATCGATAAAGCAGAACGTTTATTAGAATATGGTGGACTTGGCCATTCAGCAGTTATTCACTCTGAAAACGATGATACAATTATGGAATTCTCAAAAAGAATGAAAGCAGGAAGAATCATCGTAAACTCTCCATCTTCTCATGGTGGAATTGGAGATATCTATAATACAAATTTACCATCACTTACATTAGGTTGTGGTACTTTTGGAGGAAACTCAACAACTTCAAATGTATCATCTGTTAATTTAATTAATGTAAAAAGAATGGCAAAGAGGAGGGTTAATATGCAATGGTTTAAAGTTCCAGATAAAATTTATTTTGAAGCAGGTTCTATTAGTTATTTAGAGAAAATGCCAGATATTTCAAGAGCATTTATTGTAACAGATGAATCTATGGTAAAACTTGGATATGTTGATAAAATTTTATATCATTTAAGAAAAAGAATACAATATGTACATTCTGAAATCTTTTCTGATGTAGAGCCAGATCCATCTTTCGCAACGATAAAAAGAGGTGTTACAGCGATGAATACATTTAAACCAGATGTTATTATTGCATTAGGTGGAGGATCAGCGATTGATGCTGCAAAAGGAATGTGGTTATTTTATGAACATCCAGATGCAGATGTAGAAGGATTAAAACTTAAATTTATGGATATTCGTAAAAGAACATATAAATTCCCAAGATTAGGGGAAAAAGCAAAAATGGTAGCAATTCCAACAACATCAGGAACAGGATCAGAAGTAACTTCTTTTGCAGTTATTTCAGACAAAGAGAAAGGAAGAAAATATCCATTAGCAGATTATGAATTAACACCAGATGTAGCAATTGTAGATCCAGATTTAGTTATGACACTTCCAAAATCAATTACAGCAGATACCGGTATGGATGTATTAACACATGCATTAGAAGCTTATGTTTCTAATATGGCTTCTGATTATACAGATGGATTAGCAGAAAAGGCTGTGGAATTAGTATTCCATAACTTAAGAGAAGCATATAATCATGGAGATAATAAAACTGCAAGAGAGAAAATGCATAATGCAAGTACAATTGCTGGTATGGCATTTACAAATGCATTTTTAGGAATTTGCCATTCACTTGCTCATAAACTAGGTGCAGAATTCCATTTACCACATGGAAGATTAAATGCTATTTTATTACCATATGTAGTAGCGTATAATAGTAAGAGACCAACAAAATTTGTATCTTTCCCAAAATATGAATATTTTATTGCAAATGAGAAATATGCAAATATGGCAAAGAAAATGGGATTTGCTGCAAATTCGACAGAAGAAGGAGTAGAATCTTTAATCAAAGAAATTCAAAAATTAAATGCGGACTTAAATATTCCAAGTTCATTTAAAGAAGCAGGAATTGCAGAAGATGAATTTATGGCAAAAGTAGATGAACTTGCAGATAGAGCTTTTGAAGATCAATGTACAACTGCAAATCCAAGATTACCATTAGTTATAGAATTAAAACAAATTTTAATAGATAGTTATTATGGAAGTGAAATAAAATAAATCTAAAAAAAGATAAGAAAAGTTAGTAAAGAGGTAATAAATATATTGCCTCTTTACTATGTAGGGAAAAAATTATAATGGAGCGAAAAAATGAATAAAGAAGCAGTAAAAGTAGAAATAAAAAAAATAATTATTGTAGCAATATTTTTAATTGGGATTATTTTAATTTTGGATCGAGTAGGCGCAGAACAAACATATAAAATTGCAGAAAGAAAAATTTCAATTCCAATTTTTGTTTATCACAATATTGTAGATGACAAATCTGAAATAGAATATGATTATATGCAAACAACAAAAGCAAAATTTGAAGAACAAATTATAGGCTTAAAATTATTAGGATATCATTTTATTACTTATGATGATTTAATAGCCTATAAGAATGGAGAGAAAGCTCTAAGCAAAAGAAGTTGTTTAATTACGTTTGATGACGGACTAAAAGGTGTATATACGAATGCCTTTCCAATTATTCAGAAATATGATGTGCCAATTACAGCATTTATTATTAATAATAACATGGAAACAGATCTAACGCTTTCTTGGAAAGAAGCAAAAGAGATGGAGGAAAGCGGGCTGGTTACCATTGCTTCTCATAGTATGGATCATGTAAAATTCGATACATTAAGTGTAGAAGAAGCTGTGAAAAATGTAAATAAATCTTATGAACAAATAGAGGAAAAATTAGGAAAAAAGGTACAGAACAAAATATTTACATATCCATGTGGAGTTGCAAAGGAAGAACAAATCCTTGCTTTAGAAAAGGAAGGATTTGTTCAAAATCTGACAGATAATAAGATTAATAGTAGTAAAACATTAGATTTAAGTAGGCTTCATAGGGATTATCCATTAAATGAAAATATAATCATGATTATGTTAAAAATGAAGTATAGAGAATGGAAATATCAGGAATCTATATAACTTGAAAGAATAAGAAAAATATGGTATAATAGAAAGTGCAAAATATACATTAGAAAAGGAGATACTGATATGGAAAGACAGAATTTAAAACTCAAAAAGACTTTGGAGGTGCTGAAAAAATTACGGGAAGAAAACATTTCAATCGATGATTTGATTGAAGCGATCGAGGTGGTTAATCAACTAAGTGGAGAAGTAAGCATAACAGAAGAACAGAATGTTTCAGCAGCAATGATTGAGATGAAAAAAGAAAGAGCCAAAAGCATCGAGATGGAAGTCACGGAGCAGTTGCACAAATTTGGAATTCCATCCAACATAAAAGGGTTCAATTTCATCAGAACGGGAATCTTGATGGGACTGCAAAATCCGGAGTGTATGGAATCAGCTACCAAGGTGATGTATCCATCTATTGCTAAGGAGTACAAAACTACCAGTAGCAGGGTAGAACGTGCGATCAGGCATGCGATTGAGGTCGCATGGACAAGAGGAAACTTAGAAGAAGTTCTTAAGTTCTTTCCCTGTTACGCTACCAATACTACTCAGCGGGCGACAAACATGGAGTTTTTAGCAACAATAGTAGACTACTATAAGTGCCAATAAAGTTTTTTAATAAAGCTCTAGAGCTTTATTAAATCCTAGCTAGGATTTCGAGGAAATAAAAGAGGGCGAGCAGTGAGTTCTTCACTGCCCGCCTATCTTTTTATTACAAGCCACTTTTCTTATTTTGAATCAATTCGAATGTGAATATCCCTAAGTTGCTCACGAGAAACAAAGCTAGGAGCTCCCATCATAAGATCTTGAGCTTTACTATTTAAAGGAAAAGCGATAACATCACGGATATTATCAGAACCAGTAAGAAGCATGATCATACGGTCAATCCCAGGTGCAATGCCAGCATGTGGAGGTGCTCCAAATTGAAACGCTGTAAATAAAGCTCCAAATTTTTCTTTTACGTTATCCTCAGAATAACCTGCTATTTCAAATGCCTTAAGCATAATATCAATATCATGGTTTCGAACAGCACCAGAAGAAAGTTCAATACCATTACAAACAATATCATATTGGTAAGCAAGAATATCCAAAGGATTTTTATGGTTTAAAGCATCTAATCCTCCCTGTGGCATAGAAAATGGGTTATGGCTAAATGCAATACTTCCATGCTCATCTAATTCGTACATTGGAAAATCTACAATCCAACAGAATTTAAAAATAGTTTCATCAATTAAATCTAAACGTTTTCCTAATTCATCACGAATTTGTCCAGATAATTTTTCTACGGTTCCAGATTTTTCAGCAATAAAGAATAAACAATCTCCTGGTTTTGTACCAGTTCTTTTTTTCATTTCTTCTCTTGCGTCTTCAGGAATAAATTTTGCAATTGGACCTTGGAAAGTACCATCTTCTAGAATACGAAGCCATGCAAGTCCTTTGGCTTTTAAATCTTTTATTGCGTAATCTGTCATACCTTCGAAAAAACTTCTAGGTTGTTCGTCTACATGATATGTCGCAATTGTTCTTACTAAATTTCCTTTAAACGCATTTAATGTAACTGAATCTTGTTCAAAAATATCTGTAACGTCAATGATTTCTAAAGGGTTTCTTAAATCTGGTTTATCAGAGCCATATTTAAGCATTGCTTCTTTATATGAAATTCTAGGAAAAGGATAAGTCGATACTGTTTTATCTGAAAATTTAGTAAAAGTTTCATAGATAATTGGTTCAATTGTAGAGAAAACATCTTCTTGCGATGCAAAACTCATCTCCATATCTAATTGATAAAATTCTCCTGGGGCACGATCTGCTCTTGCATCTTCGTCACGAAAGCAAGGAGCAATTTGAAAATATTTATCAATTCCAGAAACCATTAACAATTGTTTAAATTGTTGAGGGGCTTGAGGAAGAGCATAAAATTTTCCTGCGTGTAATCTACTAGGAACTAAATAGTCACGAGCACCTTCTGGAGAAGAGCTAGTAAGAATGGGAGTTTGCACTTCTAAAAATCCTCTTTGGATCATTTGTTCCCTTAAAAATTGAATCACTTTACTTCTTAAAATCAGATTTTGTTTTAACTTTTCACCTCTTAAATCTAAATAACGATATTTTAATCTTAAATCTTCTCTTACTTCTTGAGAAGTATTAATTTCAAAAGGTAACTCTTTAGTACGTTTTCCTAAAACTTTAATCGATTCAATAAAAATTTCTACAAGTCCTGTTTTTATCTTTTCATTGATGGTGTCTTCACTTCTTTTTCTAACGATACCTTCTACCGATACAGAAGATTCAATTGGGATATGGGATGCGAAATCTACAATATTAGATTCAGCAGAAGTTACAACTTGTGTAACTCCATACATATCACGAATATCTAAGAATACAAGACCTCCTAAATCACGAATCGTTTGTACAAATCCTGCAATTTTTACTTTTTTTCCGACATCTTCTAATGTAATGTCCCCACATGTGTGTGTTCTGTACATTTCCATAATAAACCTCCTAAATCTCTATATGATAGGCATCAAAAAAGCCCTATCATATATTTAATATGATAGGGACGAAATAACTTTCCGCGGTGCCACCCTATATTGAAAACTTGGTTTATAATAGTTTTCCACTCGATTTATTAAATTAAAAAACCAAAAAACAATGTGTTATTCAATTGCGTTCCTCTAAAAGGGCTTCCAGCCTCTAGACCCTTACTCTCTATTAGTAACTTGCAAAAGCTCGTCATTGCCTACGGGATAAAGGGACGGTCTTTAAAATCCCGTTTGTAAGGGATTTTAAAGACCGTCCCTTTATCCCTATAGAAATATTTTACATAGTATTTGCCCATTTGTCAATATTTATACAGAAAAAAGATTATGGTAAACTTGACTTTTGGAAATAAATGCATATATAATAAAAGCCAGATAAAACGCAAGGAGATGAGTTTATGAGCGAAAACAAGGTAAGTAAAGAAGAATTATTACACATTGCAAAATTAGCAGATTTGAATCTTAAAGAAGAAGAAACAGAGAAATATTTAGAAAATTTACAAGAAATTTTAAACTTTGCAGATGTAATAAATAATGCAGAGGTAAGTAATTTAGATATCACAATAGGGGCATACGAAAATAAAAATGTATTTCGAAAAGATGAAGTAAAAGAATTTGGAGACTTAGATGCTTTACTTCAAAATGCACCAGAAAAAGAACAAAATATGTTTAAAATTCCAAAAGTTATAAATTAATAGTAAGAATTGATATAACCTAAGCCAATAGGAATAAAGGAGGCAAATATGAATATTACAGAGTTAACTGTGCATGAACTTAAAGAAAAATTAGAGAAAAAAGAGCTTACAAGTTATGATATTACAAAAGCATATACAGATAGAATCGTTGAAAAAGAAAAAGATGTACAAGCTTTTGTTACGACTTTAGAACAGGATGCTTTAGAAAAAGCAAAAGAGATGGATAAAAAAATAGAAAGTGGAGAGGCAAAATCAAAATTAACAGGAATTCCAATAGGAATAAAAGATAATATTTGTACAAAAGGTGTGAAAACAACATGTTCTTCAAGAATGTTAGAAAATTTCATTGCACCATATGATGCAACCGTTATGGAAAAAATAAATGATGAAGAACTTGTAAATTTAGGAAAACTAAATATGGATGAATTTGCAATGGGAGGATCTACAGAACATTCCTATTTTCATGTTACAAGAAATCCTTGGAATTTAAATAAAGTACCAGGAGGATCTTCAGGCGGTTCAGCTGCAGCAGTAGCAGCAGGAATGCTTCCATGGGCACTAGGAACAGATACAGGAGGTTCTATAAGACAGCCAGCTGCTTTTTGTGGTGTTGTTGGATTAAAACCTACCTATGGACTAGTTTCAAGATATGGTGTTGTGGCATTTGCTTCATCACTAGATCAAGTTGGACCAATAACCAAAGATGTAACAGATGCAGCAATGCTTCTTAATATCATTGCAGGAAAAGATAATATGGATTCAACATCTGTAGAAAGACCAAAAGTGGATTATACAAAAGCGTTAAAAAATGATGTAAAAGGACTAAAAATAGCAGTTCCAAAAGAATTCTTTGGAAAAGGAATTAATGCAGAAGTAAAAGAAAATTTAGAGAAAGCAATTGAAACATATAAAGAACTAGGGGCAGAAGTTTCAGAGGTATCTTTAGATATCGCAGAATATGCTTTAGCTTCTTATTACATAATTGCCTGTGCAGAGGCTAGCTCAAATTTAGGTAGATTTGATGGTGTTCGATATGGACACAGAGCCAAAGAATATAATAATGTAAAAGAATTGTTTAGAAATTCAAGAACGGAAGGTTTTGGACCAGAAGTAAAAAGAAGAATCATATTAGGCACATATGTATTAAGTTCAGGATATTATGATGCATATTATAAAAAAGCACAACAAGTTCGTACATTAGTAATGAATGAATTTAAAAAAGTATTTGATCATTATGACGTTATTTTAACACCAACATCTCCAACAGTAGCATTTGACATTGGTTCAAAAATCAATGATCCGCTTGCCATGTATTTGGCGGATATTTGTACAGTATCTGTGAATATTGCAGGACTTCCAGGAATATCAATTCCATGTGGTGTAGATAAAGAAGGAATGCCAGTGGGAATGCAATTAATAGGAAATCGATTTGCAGAAGAAACATTATTAAATGCTGCATATACTTTTGAGCAAAAAGTAAAATTTAGTGAAAAATACAAACCAGAATTTAAGAAATAGTAAGGAGGAAAAGTAATGGTAAGAGATGGTTACGAAGTAATAATAGGACTAGAAGTTCATGCAGAACTTTCTACAAAAACAAAAATCTTTTGTTCATGTCCTACAACATTTGGTGCGGAACCAAATACACATACATGTCCGATTTGTATGGGAATGCCAGGAACACTTCCTGTACTAAATGAAAAGGTTGTAGAATATGCAGTAAAAGCAGGTCTTGCAACAAATTGTGAAATAGAAAGAAATAGTAAAAATGATAGAAAAAATTATTTCTATCCAGATACACCAAAAGCATACCAAATTTCTCAATATGATAAACCTTTATGTAATCATGGATATATAGAAATAGAGGATGATGAAGGAAAGAAAAAGAAAGTAAGATTATTAAGAATACATATAGAAGAAGATGCAGGTAAATTAAATCATGATGAATTTGCTGGTGGAAGCTTAGTGGATTTAAATAGATCAGGAGTTCCACTAATTGAGATAGTATCTGAGCCAGATTTACGTTCCAGTGGAGAAGTTGATAGATACTTAAAGAAATTAAAATCAATACTAGAATATATAGAAGTTTCGGATTGTAAAATGCAAGAAGGATCTTTAAGAGCAGATGTAAATGTATCTGTAAGAAAAGTTGGAGATCCAAAATTGGGAACAAGAACAGAAATGAAAAATATGAACTCTTTTAAATCCATTACAAGAGCAATTGAATATGAAGTGACAAGACAAATTGATGTAATAGAAGAGGGAGGAAAGGTAGAACAAGAATCTTTAAGATGGGATGATGTATCTGGAAAAACATTCTCAATGAGAGATAAGGAGGATGCAGATGATTATCGATATTTCCCAGAACCAGATTTAGTAGCAATTAATTTATCAGAAGAATATATAGAAAATATTAAAAACAGTTTACCAGAACTTCCAGAAAGTAGGAAAGAAAGATATATTAACGAATATCATCTATCAGAAAAGGATGCGAATATTATAACGGGTTCAAAATATTTATCCGATTTATTCGAAAATGCAAGTGATGTTTGTGGAAATAGAAAAGCGGTTAATAACTGGATTATTTCTGATATTTCTAGAATTTTAAATGAAAAAGAAATAGAGCCAGACCAAATACCATTTACTGCAGAACACTTAGGACATTTAGTAGAATTAATCGATAAAGGAACGATCAGTTCAAGTATTGGTAAAAAGGTAATAGAAGAATTATTTGAAAATCCAAAAGAACCAGAAGAAATTATTAAGGAAAAAGGCTGGATTCAAATTTCTGATGAAGGTGCAATTAAAGAAATTGTATTGCAAGTAATTGAAGCAAATCCACAATCAGTAGAAGATTACAAAGCGGGAAAAGATAAGGCAATTGGATTTTTAGTAGGACAGGCAATGAAGGCAACAAAAGGAAAAGCAAATCCACAGATGTTAAATAAAATGCTAAAAGAAGAATTAAGTAAATAGAGAAAAAAGGGACGGAATCTTAAGAAGCGTCCCTTTTAATTTGGTTAAAGGCAATCGCGCATGCAATGAAAAAAGCGATAAAAGTAATTCCTGTCTGAATCAGTGATAATGATATGTAGTATAAATCTGGTAACTGATAAAATAGCTGATAACCAAACAATAAAAGTGTACCTACAAAACAGAATAATAAAGAAAATTTAATTCCCTTTTTCATTAAAATTTTAATGGAAGGATCAAATGGAAATAGCTTATGAAAAATAAGATGAATCATACGTAATCCTCCTTCTTTTTTGAATTCTTAATTCTATGGTAACATGAATAAAGAGAAAAAACAAAGGAAATACATGGGAATATGGAAATAAGAAAATATTATTTAGAAAAGGAAACAAAAAAAGGATAGAATCATTTCTATCCTTATAAAAACTATGCATAATCTTTATATTTTTAACTAAGCCATAGCTGCATTAAGCTTTTTAGCCATATTTGATTTTTTTCTAGCTGCTGTGTTTTTTACAATTACACCTTTTGTGCAAGCTTGATCTATTTTTTTAGTAGCTGCTGAGAATAAAGATTTTGCTTCTTCTATGTTTCCAGCTTCAATTGCTTGTTCAAATTTTTTAACAGCAGTTCTATATCCTGATTTTATCATATTATTTCTCATAGTTTTCTTTTCAATAATATTTACTCTTTTTATTGCTGATTTAATATTTGGCATCTTAATACACCTCCTCTTAGTTCATATTACATTATAACACATGCTATTTTAACACAGAATGTGAAATATTGCAAGCAATTTCATAAAATAATTGGGTAAGTAATGAATTTACGTATTAGAAGGAATACAAAATGCGAAAAAATAGTACAAAAATATTGTATTCTATTTTTTCGTATGATATAGTGAAAAAAACAAATATGGAGGGAAAACGATGATAGCGATAGGAGCGGATCATGGTGGTTACCAATTAAAAGAAAAGATAAAAAAATATTTGGAAGAAAAACAGATTTCTTACGAAGACTTTGGAACTTATAATGAAGAAAGAACAGATTACCCAATATATGCAAAAAAAGTTGCAGAAGCAATGCAAAGCAAGGTAGCAGATAAAGGAATCTTAATTTGTAGATCAGGTTATGGAATGACTGTAACTGCGAATAAATTTAAAGGAATTCGAGCTGCAAGTGTAACGAGTGCGGATTTGGCAAAAGCAGCAAAAGCAGATGATGACATTAATTTAATTACGTTATCTGGAGACAATATGTCAATAGAAGAAGCGATTAAGATTATAGAGTCTTGGTTGGAAACAAAATTTAAAGGTGGAAGATACCAAGAAAGATTAGAAATGCTAGAACAAATAGAAAGTGAAAATATGAAATAGAGGTGTAAAAAAATGTGGGGAGATATAGCAATTGCTTTTTTACTTGCTTTTATTACTGCTTTTATGATGACACCATATTCTATTCGATTAGCAAAAAAAGTTGGCGCTGTAGATGTTCCGAAAGATAATCGAAGGATGCATCATAAACCAATGCCAAAGCTAGGTGGAGTAGCTGTAATTGCTGGATTTATTGTATCTTTTTGTTATTTAACAATAACAATGCTAATAGAAGATGCCAATAGAATTAACTTATTTGGACCAGAACAATATGGATATAAATTAATTGGTTATTTTTTAGGTGTCCTTATTTTAGGAATTACATGTTTTATTGATGATGTAAAAACAATTAAACCTTTCGCAAAGTTAGCAGGTCAAGTTTTAGCTGCGATTGTTGTGGTAAGTTTTGGATTAAGGCTAGGAGATTTTCAAATTCCTTTTATTGCAAGTAAAGAAGTAAATGAAGTTATAATGATCGTACTTACAATTATTTGGATTGTAGGAATTACGAATGCAATTAATCTAATGGATGGATTGGATGGACTTTCTTCTGGAATATCTATGATTTCTTGTATTTCACTTCTAATGATTTTTGCATTAAATGAATCTCCATTAATAGCAATTATTATGATAACAGCATTACTTGGAGCATTACTTGGATTTTTACCATTCAATTTTAATCCAGCAAAAACTTTTATTGGGGATACGGGATCAAACTTTTTAGGTTTCACTTTATCTATTGTATCTATTTTAGGTGTTGCCAAAACATATACAGCAGTGGTTATTGTTTTACCAATGATTGTATTAGGTTTACCAATTTTTGATACATTAAGTGCAATCGTAAGAAGAGTGATAAAAGGAAAATCTTTAAAAGCAATCTTTAAAGCGGACAAAGGTCATCTACATCATAAGATTGTAAGTAAAGGATTTTCACAAAAGCAAGCAGTATATATTTTATATGGAATTAGTGCTACTTTAGGAATGTTTGCTGTTATTTTATTAGATAGTGGTATTTGGAAAGCAATTTCATTTGCATTAATGGTAATTGCAGTAATTGCATTAGGATATCGTAATTTTACCAAATTAAAGGGAGAAGAAGGCGATTCTTATGAATGCATGAATTGTAAATACATATATAATCCAAAAGTAGGAAATGAAGTAGCTGGAATTGGTCCGAATACTGAATTTTCAGATTTACCAGATAATTGGGTTTGCCCAGTTTGCGGTGAAAGAAAAGATATGTTTATTGTACACGAAGAATAAAGATAGAAGATTTGTATACAATATAACAAAAATAAAATAGAAAGGAAATGAGGTGATAAGAATGTACGTATGTATGGCATGTGGATATGTATATGATCCAGAACTAGGTGATCCAGATAGTGGAATTGCTCCAGGAACAGCTTTCGAAGATATACCAGATGATTGGGTTTGCCCATTATGTGGTGTTGGAAAAGACATGTTTGAAAAGAAAGAAAATTAGAATATCGGTAAGAGGAAACCAGTTTTTTGTATAAGATGCAAATGCTGGTTTTTTTATTACATAGGAAATTTCGAAAGAAATTTCTGAAGTAACAAGGTTAAGTTTCCTTAATTTGTGCGATTGCGAAGCAATCTATACATGTGGTGAAGCCACTTTTCTTATTTTAAGAAGCTTAATATACTAGAAAGAAAGTAATATATTGAATTAATACTTTTTATATAAAAATTTGAAAAAATAGAATAAATGTAGTAAAATAAAATAGATACTCGTTAACATTATCATTCTAATCATCATTGGAATGACTACTTATTTTGGGAGGAAAACAGGGAAAGGAAATTTGTTTATGAGTGATTTGGATTGGAGAAAGTTAGTAGAAAATAACCAACGGTTAGTTTGGTATTATGCCAAAAGATACAAGTCGAGAGATCCAGCAATTGACCTTGAAGAATTTGCTCAAATAGGAATGGTTGGACTAATTAAAGCTGCGGAAACATACGATGAGAAAAAAGGAAATACATTTGCGACTTATGCTTCGAGGTGCATTTTAAATGAATTAAATATGGCATATCGGAGCATAAAAAAGAGATCGGATGACTGTGTTTCTATACAGGAATATATTCTTGGAACAGAGGAAACATTAATGATCCAAGATTGTATAGCAGATGAGAATGTCAACATCGAAAGGGAAATTTTCAATCAAATTACAATAGAAGAAGCGCTGAATATTATTATCAATTTGAAAAGTGATATTCGGACAATCTTGTTATTGTATTTTGAAGGTAAGACTCAAAAAGAAATAGCAGAAAGATTAGGTATATCGCAAAGCTATGTTTCTCGGATAATTAAGAAGAATGTTCATAGGTTGCAGTTACAAGTACAGTTTTCACAAAGACAGAAGGAGAAAGAATATAAGTTAAAGAAGAAAGGGGCAAGATACCTACTGACCGATGGAGCAAGACAACATGAAGCATCCTCTTTTGAGGAAATTGTACAAATTTTGGATGAATGGGACAACTAAAAATAAGTAGTAGGCTTCTGCATATGTTTTTTATAAACGATGCAGAAGTTTTTTTGTTATTAAAGATGAGATGAAAAAGAGAAGATATAAATTTTTAATGGTATTTTAATAAAAAATAAAGTTATGTAGAGTGAAGAAAGTAATAAGATAAAAGAAAGTAACAGAAAATAAGAGTAAATAAAAGAGAAATAGCGTAAATAAAAGAAAAATAAAACAGTCAAAGAAGCATTAAGAAAGATTGACATAGTAAGCCATATATGCTATAATTTAACATGGTAAAAAAATACAAGAAAATTATAAAAATAAATTATGTAAATAAGGAGGCACAAGATGAAGCAAAAATTAATTAGTGTCATTGTTCCAATATATGGTGTTGAAAAATATTTAAAAAAAGCAATTGAATCGATTCAAAACCAAACATATAAGAATTTAGAAATTATTTTAGTTGATGATGAATCAAAAGATAATTGTGGAGCTATTTGTGAAGAATATGCAAAAAAAGATAGTAGAATTAAAGTAATTCATAAAAAAAATGGAGGGCAAGCATCTGCTAGAAATGCAGGATTAAAAATAGCAACAGGAGAATATATTAACTTTTTTGATCCAGATGATTACCTAGAACCAACTTTTTTTGAATATTTAATGAAATTAGCAAACAAATATAACGCTGATATTACAGAATGCAGTTTTAGAAAATTTTATGAAAATACAGGAAAAGAAGAATATACTTTTCCACAAGATGAGATAGAAGAAATTGTAACAGATAATATGGGAGCATTAAATCGTTTATTTTCAGAAAATTGGAACATTTATTTAAATGCGATTGTAACATGGAATAAAATATACAAAAAAGAAATTTTAGATAAAGTAAAATTTTCAGAAGTACGAATTTATGAAGAATTTGGAACTGTATATAAAATGCTATATGAGTGCAAAAGGTTTGTTACATCTAACAAGAGTTTATATACATATTTACAAAGAGATGGAAGTACTTTAACTAGAAAATTTAGTGATGAAAGACTAGCAATGCTAGACGGTTATCAACAATCAGCAGACTTTTTTGCAAGTCAAAACTTAATTGATTTAGAATTAAAAGCAATCAAAAAATATTTTGCTACTTGTATGCGTTTTAAAGGAATGATTGCAGAATTAGAAGAAAAAGAAAAATTAAGATTGGAAAAAGAAATTAATAAAAGATTTAATAAAATGAAAAAAAGATTAAATCAAACTTTAATAAGGGAGAAGAAAGCATATCAAGAAATAGCGAATCAATTTTATAATAAAGAAGAAGAAAAAGAAGAAGCAGTTTGTGTATAAACTGCTTCTTCTTTTTAAGAATTCAATTTATTTAATTTTTCTTGTTCTAATTGTTTTAGTATACTAGCAGAACGCTTTCTATCCCAAAGCATACAAGATAAAATAATCATTCGATAAGGATCTAAAAGATTCAAAATATCATTTTTATAAGTTTCATATAAGTGGATTAACAAAGGATATTGTTCTTCAAATTTTTGGAAAAGATCTTCAAAATCAAATACAAGAGTATTTTTATAAAAGAACAACATCATGCTAAAGAAAGAATAAGCATTATAAAATTCAATTTCAGGATACTTTCCCTCTAAATATTGATAGCGTTTTGTAAGAACTTCAACATGATCTTCTACTGTTTTATGAGAATGAGCATTTACAATACTAGTAGAACGTTTTAAGTAATGATATTTAGGGGAATCGAAATAGACAATTCCATTTGCTTTTTCAAATACTTCTATCATAATAGAAATATCTTCAAAAGATTTTCCTTCTGGGAAACGAATTGTCTCAAATAAATCTCTATGATATAGTTTGTTCCATACATAGTTTTGAATCTTATCATCAATTAGTAATTCTTTAATTGAATGAACACAATCTAATGTTTGAATTTGATTTGTATATTGTTTTGGATTAATAATATGATCATTTTCATTAACTTCATCAAAAGAAACCATTGCAAGATTACTATGATGATTTTTTGCAAGATTGAAAAGAGTTTCGAACATATCTGATGCAATATAATCATCACTATCTACAAATCCAATGTAGTTTCCTTTGGCAATATTAAGAGCGGAATTTCTAGCATTAGAAAGTCCACCATTTTTTTGATGAATTACTACAATACGAGAGTCTTTTTTTGCAAATTCATCACAGATATTCCCACAGTTATCAGGAGAGCCATCATCAACTAATATAATTTCAAGATTAGAATAAGTTTGCTCTAAAATACTTTCAATACATTTTGCTAAGTACGGTTCTGTTTTATAAACAGGTACAATAACACTAATTAAATCTGATTCCATAATAAACCTCCTATTTATTTTAAAAATTATACATAAAAACTAGGGATTAATCAATCATTTCTTAAGATATTATGATAAAATGTGACAAAAAGGAAAAGATATGCTATAATATATACGTTAAAATCAAAATAAAAATAGGAGAGAGATTAGTATGTGTGAAATATCAGTAATTATTCCAGTTTTTAACGCAGAGAAATATTTAAAACATTTATTAGATTCATTAATTCATCAGACTTTTGGATTTGAAAAAATGGAAGTGATTATGATAGATGATTGTTCAACAGATAAAAGTAAAGAAGTAATGGAAAGATATGCTAAGAAATATAAAAATATAAAGGCAATTTATCTAAAAGAAAATCATCATGTAGCAGGAACTGCTAGAAATGTCGGAATGAAAGAAGCAACAGGTAAATATTATATGTTTGCAGACGCAGATGACTTTTTTACAGAAAATGCATGTAAGATGATGTATGATGCCATTGAAGAAAAAAATGCAGATTTTATTACTGCAAATTATATTAATACAGATGAAAATGGAACATTATGGAATAAACCAATATTTGATCAAGAAAAGTATAAAGATTTTAAATTAAGCATAAAAGATTTTAAAAAATCGTTTTTTATTTTAAACTCTTCTGCTTGTAATAAGATTTTTAGAGCTTCTTTTGTAAAAGAAAAAAAGATTCAATTTTTAGAAGGAGTTCCAGCAGAAGATGCATTTTTTACAACATCTTGTTTTATACAATCCAAAAAAGTATATTATCTAAAAGAAGTGATGTATTGCTATAGACAAAGAAACAAGGATAAAAAAACAAATTCCGTTTCTTTTTCATTATCAAGGGATTATTTTAGAAGAATTAACATTGCTTACCGAGCAATTTATGAAAACTTTAGAGATCATAAACAAATTGCTTTTTATCGATATACGTATGCCAAAAATATGTCTTACATGTTGTATAAATTTATTGACTCAAAAGCTTTAACAGACGAAGAAAGAATTGATGTTATGAAAGAAATGAGATGGTTTTACGAGCTTAGCGAAAAACTAAGAGTTCCAGCTTGTCAAATGGCACAATCAATGATTGTAAATAAAATTATAAAAGAAGATTATGAAGAAGCCCTAAATTATTGTAAAATTGTGGCAGACATTCGTAATTTCCTTCCAAAAGAAATAAGGGAAGATATGTCAAGACCAGATGCGGCAATGTATCAAAAGATTGAAAAATATAATGAAGAATATGAAGAGGAAAATTAAGAAAAAATGAAAAAGAATGATCAAATTATAAAATTATTAGCATATAATGGTAGAGTAAGTGTGACTTGTTGCCATTCGATTAATTTAGTAGAAGAAGCAAGAAAGATACATGATTTAAGTCCGGTTGCAACTGCGGCTTTTGGAAGATTACTTACTATGGCAGGTATGATGGGAACCGAGATGAAATCCCCCCAAAACCGATTAACCATTCAAATAAAAGGAAATGGACCACTTGGAATGATGCTAGTAACTGCAACTCCATTTCCTACTTTAAAAGGTTATGTTCAAAATCCAATTGTAGATCTTCCTTTAAATGAAGACGGAAAACTAGATGTTGGAATGGCGGTAGGAGCAGAAGGATTTTTAAATATTGTAAAAGATATTGGAGTAAAAGATCCATACATAGGAATTACTCCAATTGTTTCAGGAGAAATTGCAGAAGATTTCGCAAATTATTTTGCAAATTCGGAACAAAAGCAAGTAGCAGTAGCATTAGGAGTACTTGTGGATAAAAATGGAGTAAGAGCAAGTGGTGGATATTTTATTCAAGCTATGCCAGATGCAACAGAGGAGGACATTGCAAATATAGAACAACATATTATGAAAGCTGGAGCGGTTTCGAAAATGTTAGAAAAAGATATGTCTTTGGTAGAAATTGCAAAGCAGATTACTGGAGATGAAAAAATACAAATTTTAGAAGAAAATATTGTTCCGGTTTATCGATGTGATTGTAACAAGGAACATATGAGAGATGGTTTGTCAAGCATCGGAATAAAAGAATTAAACGAAATAATAGAAGAAGATGGACAAGCAGAAACAGTATGTCATTTTTGCCATAAAAAATATGTGTTTACAAGAGAGGAACTAGAAGAAATTCGAAAAGAATTATTAGAAAAAGCGAAAAAGAAAGAATCATAATTTTTGTTAATTATAAAAGAAAAAATAAAGAAGAATGCTATATTAAATTATAGTATTTTTTTTGTGTATAGAAAAAAGTGTTAATAGAATAAAATAAAAGGAAATAGAAATAATAAAATAAGAAAAGTGGCTTCGCCAGATGTAAAGATTGCTTCACAATCGCACAAACGAAAGAAATTTCTGAAATAATAAAAAAAGCAGGTGGAATAAAATGAAAATATCTTGTATAAAAGCAAAGGATGATGAAAATAGTTTTCGCTTTTGGAAAACTATAGGAACAAAAGTAGTAGAAATAGAAGATTTAGAACAAGTAGATCATAAAATTGGAGAATTAATAAAGAATAATTACGATACTATTATTTTAGCAAATGAAGTAGCTAGTTTTTCAGAAGATATCATTAAAAAGTATGCTAAGAATGAAGAAATTCATATTATTATTGCATCCTCGAAGGATCATGAATAGAAGGCTAAAAAGGAGCATATACTTTTTCTAAATGGAGGAGATAGAATGAATCTCAAAGAAAAGATAGATGCTAGTTTTGTATATCAATTTAGTGAAATAATGAGATCCTTTAAGCACGAAGATTATTCTGATTTAGTATTTTTATGTATTGGAACAGATAAAATGACAGGAGATTCTTTTGGCCCTTTGGTAGGCCATCAATTAAAAAGGCTATTAAAAAATTTCGAAACAATAAAACATATCATTGTTTTAGGAGATTTAGAAGAGAATGTGTGTGCTACTAATATATATGAAAAAGTAGAAAAAATTAAGAAAAATTGTGAGAAGCCATATATTATTGCAATTGATTCTGCTTTGTCAAGAAAAGAAGATATTGGGAAGATATTTGTTTCTAAAAAAGGGATTTGTGTGCGAAAAGGAATTCAAAAAAAGCATGAGCAAATCGGTAATGCTAGCATAAAGGGAGTAGTAGCAAAAGATTATAAAATTCCACAAATTAATTATGAAATTCTTCAAAATACGCCTCTTCGAATTATTATAAAACTTTCTGAAGAAATTGCGAATGGAATTTTTGAAGTAATACAATATAGCTAATGTATAAAAATTCCTAAAACTGGAAAAAATAAAAGTAGAAGTTAGTTTTAGGAGGGGTACATAAAAATGAAGATAGAAAATATGCAACATATTGTTGTTCTGAAAAATTTACCATCTAATATTATTGAAGAAGCTTTTGTAATTTTAAAGCCAAATTTAAAAGTAAAAGAAGTGAATGGAATAAAAAAAGAGAGTGAATATTTGAATTGTGAGAAAAAGAAAAAGCCAAAAGAATATATTATAAAAGAAGCGGAGTTATTAGTTTCAGATTACTTAAATGGAATGGAACGAAAGAAAGAAGAAAAAAAACAAAAAGAAATAGAAAAAAGATATAAGCAATTAAAGAAAATATGTACTATTTTAACTTTTATTATTTTTATCAGCATGCTTGTACATTTTTTATAAAAAGAAATCATAAAACATGTCTACTTTGCATATATTGTACAAATATATTACAAAGGAAGAGGTGTTTTTTTATTGGAAAGAGTACTAAGTACTGCCGAAAGAATAAAGCGAGCAGAAGAAATTTATAACCGAAGGAAAATGGAAAATATACAATCAGGTGTAAGAGTTAGTTATAGAGAAACGAATAAAGAAAAGAAAATAAATCTTTCCCTTTTTAAAAGAATGATTCTTCAAATATTAATTTGCCTTGTTATTTATTTCATTTTTTATTTAATTCAAAATACGAACTATATTTTTTCAGAAAATGTATTAAATAAAACAAAAGAAATTTTATCTTATGATATGAATCCTGTTGCGATTTATGAAGAAACTGTGAAGTATTTTAATCAAATTATTCCAAAAGAAAATCAAGAAGAAAATAAAACAAATAATGGTGCTGAGGAAAATATGCTAGGAAATGAAATTACAAATCAAATTGTAAATGGGATTTCAGCTCTTAATGTCATTCCGAATACAGTAGAAGGAAGCATTGGAGGCCCAGAAGTCATTCCAAATGAAGAATCAAGTAAAAATTTATCACAGATGGAAATTGATGCAAACGAAATAAAATCAAAATATCAATTACAAATACCATTGGTAGGAACAATTACCTCAAGATTTGGACTTCGAAATCCTACTACTAAAACTGTTCCTACAAATCATACTGGGATTGATATTGCTGCAAATGTAGGAACGGTTATTTATGCTGCTTTAGATGGAACAGTTACTATTTCTTCTTCAGAAGGGGATTATGGAAATCACTTAAGAATAGAAAAAGATGATGTAGCAATTTATTATGCACACTGTAGTAAACTTTATGTAAAACAAGGGGATGTAATAAAACAAGGAGATGCAATTGCAGAAGTAGGAGCAACAGGAAATGTAACTGGACCACATTTACACTTTGAAATTCGAAAACAAGAACGCTATGTAAATCCAGATTTAGTTATGCAATTTTAGCAGAAAGGATTATAAACGATGGAGGTTAAAATTAATTTAAAAATTTTTGCTTTTGCTGTTTTATTTTTTATAACTGGTCAACTTGAAATTTACGGAATTCTAATGCTATTTGCATGTATTCATGAACTTGGACATTTATTATTCGGAATACTATTAGGATTTAAGCCAAAATCAATTCATATCATGCCTTTAGGATTATGTATTAATTTTTATGTATTTCCAAAAGACTATAATCAAAAAATAATGAATAGTAATCGCTTAAAAGTGAAGAAGGTAATAATTGCAGCAGCAGGGCCTGTCACTAATTTTTTCTTTGCGATCTTTTTTTCTTTGTATCCTATTAATATATTAGGAATCGTACCTCAGACAATCATATATGCAAATTTATTAATTGGAATTTTTAATTTAATACCGATTTATCCACTAGATGGAGGAAGGATTATAAAAAATATATTTAGTTTGTTATGTGGTTATAAAAGAGCATTAATTTTTACAAATAAATTATCGAATATAACGATGATTTTGTTAACAATGATTTCCAGTATTTTGATTTGTTATTATAAGAATATTGCAATTTTACTTATTATTATTTATTTATGGATATTAGTTGTTTTTCAAAATAGAAAATATCAAATGAAAATGAACCTATATCAAATGTTAGAAAAATGAGAAGGAAGACTTGATAAAAGGAAATAAAATATAGTAGAATACCATTATAAAATAAGGAGAAAAAAATGAGTGAGAAACAAAAGAAACGATTAATACGAATTATAAAATGGATCATATTATTAGGAACATTAATGGTTTTTGCAAAAATAACAGAAGATATTTTTGCAAACGAAATTTTTTTATTTGATGAAGTTATTTACCAAAATATTTCTTATTTTATGAATGATATTGCTACTGTTTTCTTTAAAATAGTGACTAATTTAGGAAGTGCAATTACAATTGGTGCAGTTTGCGTAGGATCTATTTTATTTTTAAAAAATAAAAATTATAGTAAATATATTATTTTAAATACCATATTAATTACTGTATTTAATCAAGTATTAAAAAATATTATTCAAAGACCAAGACCAACAGAGCATCGTATTATTAATGAAATTGGTTATAGTTTTCCATCTGGGCATTCTATGGTAAGTATGGCATTTTATGGTTTTATTATATATTTAGTATATAAAAATGTGGAAAATAAAAAAATAAAATATATTGTGTGCACAATATTAACAGTATTAATTCTATTTATAGGAATTAGTAGAATTTATTTAGGTGTACATTATGCTAGTGATGTAATAGGAGGATTTTGTTTTTCCATTGCTTATTTAATTGCATATACAAATTTAATAAGAAATCGAGTAACTCAAAGAAAAGAATAAAATAATGATTAATAATAGGAAATTTTTATAAAAACAAAATACTAAATAAAAGAAAAATGGTTTTGTATGATAATGATTGAAAAAGGAAAGAATATGGTATAGTATTTTAGTATGAAAATTTAAAATATAGGAGGAAAAATATGAAGAAAAGTACAGGAATTATTATAGGAGTTATTTGTGTTATTATTGTTTTAGCAATTGTTGTAATTACGAATTATAATAGTATTTTATCTATGTCAGAAGAAGTGGATGGAAAATTTGCTAATGTGGATACGATGTTACAAAGAAGAGCAGATTTAATTCCAAATTTAGTAAACACTGTAAAAGGATATACAACGCAAGAACAAGAAGTAATTAATTCTGTTACAGAAGCAAGAAGCAAGCTTGCAGGAGCAAATACAATAGAAGAAAAGGCAGAAGTAAATCAAGAAATTTCGAGTACATTATCTCGATTATTGGTAGTGGTAGAAAATTATCCAGACTTAAAATCTTCTCAAAATTTTATCCAATTATCGGATGAATTAGCTGGTACAGAAAATAGAATTGCAGTAGCAAGAAATGATTATAATAATGCGGTAAAAGCATATAATTTAAAAATAAAAAAGTTTCCTAACAATATGATTGCAGGAATATTTAATTTTGAAGAAAAAACATATTTTGAAGCAGATGTTGAAAGTACGGAGGTACCAAATGTTACTTTTGAATAAATTAAAAAAAGTAATCATATGTAGTGCTATTTTCTTTTCAATATTATTTTTAAACGGTTCAAATTATGCAATTGTTTCACCTACAAAAGATTTTTATGTGAATGATTATGCAAATCTCCTTAGTGAAGAAACAAAAAAATATATTCTACAGACCAATCAAGATTTAAATCAAAAAACAGGAGCACAAATTGTGGTCGTAACAGTAAAGAACTTGGAAGGAAAGTCTATTGAAGAATATGCAAATCAATTATTTCGAGAATTTGGCATAGGAGATAAAGAAAAAAACAATGGACTTTTATTATTATGTTCTTATGAAGATAGAATGTTTCGTGTAGAAGTTGGATATGGATTAGAAGGATGTTTACCAGATGGAAAAACAGGAAGATTGCAAGATGAATATATTATTCCCTATTTAAGAGAAAACAAATTTGATGAAGGAATTAGAAATGGTTATAGTGCGTTTTTAGGAGAAGTGGCAGAAGAATACAATATAACAATTGATCGAAGAGAAGAGGCAACGATAAAGATTACTTCAACGCAATTTGTAAGAAACATAACATTAGGGTGTTATAGTGGACTTATTGTTGGAATTATTATAAGGATATATATGAGAAAAGGAAATAAGAAAAAGGGATTAATTGCTTATGGAATTACTATTATTATTTCTTTCATAGTATCATTTGTTATATTTAATACCTATAGCTTTGCTTTAATGTATTTTGTAATTTCTGGTCTCGGAATTATCTCTTCAGGAAGAGGACGGATTTTTTATCATAGGTGGACCTGGAAGATTTGGCGGATCCGGAGGAGGATCGTTTGGAGGATTTAGCCGGTGGAGGGGGATTTTCCGGTGGTGGAGGAAGTTCTAGAGGATTTTAAAAAGAAAGCATCCCCATAAGGAAATGGTTTACATTTCCTTATGGAGATGCTTAAATGTTATAAAAGACCTATCAGTTTAAGGCATCCGTAGATTATTTCGGCAAGCAAAGCAATTGCATAAATGAGCAATAGGAAAAAGAAAAACTCCATTTTCCGTGTATGCTTTTGCTTTTTATCGAATACGACAAATGCCAAAATAAAAGAAACTACTAGGATGACAACTGTTAAGCCAAATGCAAAAAAGAATTCCAATAAAAAGCCCTCCCTTTGCAAATAAAGAAACAACAGTTTCCATAATATTATATCATAGATAGAAAAATATTTAAATACTTTTCACATACTAGACACAAAAGGTCTTTATAATATATAATGATTATGTTAATAGAAGGAGAAATAATTATGAGTGACTATAATATTTTAGTTGTAGATGATGAAGCAAGAATGAGAAAATTAATTAAAGATTTTTTAGTTCAAAAAGGATATCATATCATAGAAGCAGAAGATGGAGAAAGGGCATTAGAAATATTCGAACAAAATAAAAATAAAATTGATTTAATTTTATTGGATGTAATGATGCCAAAGTTAGATGGTTGGTCTGTTCTAAGACAGATAAGACAAGAGTCCAAAGTGCCAATTATGATGTTAACGGCAAGAGGAGAAGAACAAGATGAATTATTTGGATTTGAACTAGGTGTAGATGAATACATATCAAAACCATTTAGTCCTAAGATATTAGTAGCAAGAGTAGAAGCAATCTTAAAAAGAATCAAAGGCGATGTAAATAAGGTTGTGGATTATGGAGGAATTACGATAGATTCAGAAGGACGTACTGTAAAAGTAGATGGAAAACAAATCGAAATGAGTTTAAGAGAATATGAGTTATTAAAATATTTAGTAGATAATCAAAATATTGCTTTGTCTAGAGATAAAATTTTAAATAATGTATGGAACTATGATTATTATGGAGATTCAAGAACAATAGATAGTCACATAAAGAAAATAAGACATAAATTAGGTAAAAAAGGTAAATACATTGAAACAATGAGAGGCGTAGGATATAAATTTGAGGTAAAGTAGGAATAAAAATGGAAAAATTAAAACATAAATTAAATTCAGTACGTATTAAATTATTTTTAACATTAGGACTTGCCGTTATTGTGATTATTGTTGTGTTAATTTTATTAAATAATGTAGTATTAGAAACTTTTTATTTATTCTCAAAGCAAAATACGTTAAAGAATGTATATGAAAAAGTAAATGCAGATTATAAGAACTTAAAAGATACAACCAAAATAGAAGAAGATTTAAAAAAGATCGCAATTAGAAATAATTTTGATATTTTACTTGCAACCGATACTGGGATCAGCGTTTATACTTCAAACAAAGATTTTATGAATACAATTGCTGAAATAGGATCGTTAACAACAAATAACGAAGAGGATACAAAAATTTTATATGCAGAAAAAAATGTAAAAATACAAGAGGTAAAAGATTCAAAAAGTGATATTACTTATATGCTTCTTTCTGGAAAATTAGATAATGAATATATGCTTTATATTAGACTGCCAATTTCTTCTATTCAAGAAAGTGTAAAGATTTCAAATAATTTCTTGTATCTAATTGGAGGTTTTACGTTAATTATTGCAGCAATTATTCTATCTTTTATTTCTAAAAGATTTACAGAGCCCATTTTGGAATTGAATGATATTGCAGAAAAAATGTCTAGATTGAACTTTAATAAAAAGTATGTAGTAACAGATGCGGATGACGAGATTAATACATTAGGAAAAAGTATTAATATTATGTCAGATAAATTAGAAGCTACAATTAATCAATTAAGGAGCACAAATATCGAATTAGAAAAAGATATAGAGGAAAAATCTAAAATAGATGAAATGAGAAAACAGTTTATATCAGATGTATCCCATGAATTAAAAACACCGATTGCATTAATACAAGGTTATGCAGAAGGATTAGTAGAGAATGTAAATGAAGATGAAGAAAGTAGAAAGTTTTATGCAAATGTTATTTTAGATGAAGCCAATAAAATGGATAAATTGGTAAAGCAATTGTTAGAATTAATGAAATTAGAATATGGAAAAAGAGAATTTAATAACGAAGAGTTTAATATTATAGAATTAATTAAAGAAGTAATTAGAAAGTCAAAAGTAATGTTAGAAGAAAAAAAGGTAGAAGTAAAATTTGAACCCGAAGAGGAGTTATTTGTATATGCAGATGAATTTTATATTGAACAAGTAATTACAAATTATTTTACAAATGCAATAAAACATGTACAAGAAAATGAAGGAGAAAAGTATATTAAGATAACAGCCTTGCCGAACGTAAAAGAAAATAAAGTAAGGATTAGCGTCTTTAATACAGGAGAACAAATTGAAGAAGAAAACTTAAATCGAGTTTGGAAAAGATTTTATAAAATAGATTCTTCAAGAAATCGAGATGATGGAGGAACTGGTATAGGTTTATCTCTTGTTAAGGCAATTATGACGAATTATCATAATAAATATGGTGCAGAAAACCATGAAAATGGAGTAGAATTTTATTTCGAATTAGATTTAAAACATGTAGATCAAAAAAATAAATAACCAAATGAAACAATGCATAAAGCCTAGAATTTAGTAAAGTTCTAATACTGGATGTAAGAGCTCTAGTATTAGAACTTTTTTATTACGTAGGAAATTTCTGGAGTAACAAGGTTAAGTTACTTTAGTCTGTGCGATTGCGAAG
>ERZ826242.101-NODE-101-length-136767-cov-21.531270_pt1 | contig 136767 bp, 109 predicted proteins | sample MGYA00519871_ERZ826242 | MGnify/ENA primary metagenome ERZ826242 (study PRJEB31778, sample SAMEA3449226) | human gut metagenome | biome: human gut; feature: human-associated habitat; material: faeces | place: United Kingdom | collected 2010/2012 ... | reverse complement strand
GAGCGGCAACAGGTGAATAACTTACACGCATGTCCGGATTCACGCAAATCAAGGCACGCAAAAACCCCAGGAATCGGCATAACAGCGCGGTTCCCTCGGCGTGTCGCACAGAGCCCACTTTGCTCTGATGAGGCTAGGTTAACCCCTCAAATGTTTCTGAAAAGCATCAAATCCACTATTCGGCTGGCGTGTCGCGAGAGTTTTCAGCTTGTCGGCCCTGCGTTCATCTCTCGGCAACCACACTGCCGGCGCACAATCGGCGCATGACAGCGCTCCGTCATCGGATTTCGTTCATGAATCGCGGGTATACCTGTAGTTATGACCAAGAAGATTGCTGTATTAACCGGGGCGGGCATTTCCACGTCCGCCGGCATCCCTGATTTCCGCGGTCCGGACGGTGTGTGGACCAAGCATCCTGACCAAATGAGCGTTTACGACATCGATCTGTTCCTGCGCAACAAAGAGGACCGCGAGTACTCCTGGCGCTGGCAAAAGGAATCGCCAGTATGGAATGCGCAGCCCGGCACTGCGCATAAGGCGCTGGTCAAGCTGGAACAAGCCGGCATGCTGACGCTGCTGGCCACGCAGAACTTCGATGCGCTGCATGAGAAGGCCGGCAACAGCGACAACGTCATCGTGAACCTGCACGGCACTATCGGCACCTCGCATTGCATGAAGTGCCATCAGGAATATGCCACGGCGGACATCATGGCCCGTTTGGATGAAGAGCCCGACCCACATTGCCATCGCAAACTGAAGTATCGTGGCGATATGCCGTGCAATGGCATTATCAAAACCGATGTGGTGTATTTCGGTGAGGCGTTGCCGGACGGCGCGATGGAGAAGTCGTACAGTCTGGCCACCAAAGCCGACGAACTATGGGTAATCGGATCGACCCTTGAGGTGTACCCGGCGGCGAGCATTGTGCCGGTGGCCGCGCAGGCGGGCGTGCCCATCACCATTATGAATATGGGTCACACGCAATATGACCATCTTGCGAGCCGCTTGATTCATGAGGATATCGCCGTTGCCCTGCCGAAGTTGGTGGACGAGACGATTGCGGAGAACAAGTAGCCCTCAGCATAACGAAAGCGCCGGTGGGTGGGTTAAGCAACTGATGATTGTCGGTTAACCACCCACCGGCGCTTTTGCGCCACCTCCCGCCAGCGGGAGGTATTGGAGCACACTTCTGCGCGGCTTCCCGCCAGCGGTATTGGAATCAGTAGATGCGCTTGGGCTGGAATCCGGCTTCCCTGAGTGCCGCGAGGATGCGGTCGATGTGCTCGGGGCCGTTGGTCTCGACCGTGACGCCGAGAGACACCGCGTTGGTGTAGTGGCCGGATGCCTTGAACTGGTCGTGATCAAGCTGAATGACGTTGGCGCGCTGCTCGGCAAGCAGGGTGGCCACCTTGACGAGCTGGCCCGGAGTATCCGGCAGCTCGACCTCGAAGTTCATGATGCGGCCGCGGGCGATCATACCTTTCTGAATCACCGCACCCATGGTCACGGTGTCGATATTGCCGCCGGACATAATCGGAACCACCACGTGCGGGCCGGTGGCGGCGGCGAACTTGCGCGAACGCAGGTTCAGGTGTTCCAGCGCAGCCAGCGAAACGGCGCCGGCCGCCTCGACCACCAGCTTATGCTTCTCGAGCATGAGCAGAATCATTTCGTTGATGTCGCGCTCGGTGACGGTGACCAGATCGTCCAGGAACTCGTTAATCAGAGCGAAGGGCAGGTCGCCGGGGTGCTTGACCGCAACACCTTCGGCGGAGGTAACCACATGGTCAGCCGGAGACACACGACCCGCGGCCAGCGAGTCCTTCCAGGCCGGTGAGCCCTCCGGAATCGCACCGATTACGCACACTTCAGGCTTGAATGTCTTGATGGCGAGCGCCACGCCGGCACCCAGGCCACCACCACCGAGCGGCACGACCACGTCAGTGACGTTCGGCACGTCTTCAAGGATCTCCAGACCGATGGTGCCTTGGCCGCAGATGACTTCGTAATCGTCGAATGGCGGCACGTAAATCATGCCTTCCTTGTCGGCGAGCTCAGCAGCGTGGGCGGCGGATTCATCGAACACATCGCCGTACAGCACCACGTCGGCACCGTAGGCCTTGGTGGCATCGACCTTCAGCGGCGGGGTGATCTGCGGCATGCAGATGGTGGCCTTGGCTCCACGCTCGCGGGCCGCATAGGCCACACCCTGGGCATGGTTGCCGGCAGACGCGGTGACGATGCCGTGAGCGATCTGCTCTTCGGTGAGCGAAGCAATCTTGTTATAGGCACCGCGGATCTTGAAGGATCCGGTGACCTGCAGGTTTTCCGGCTTCAGGAGAATCTCATGGCCGGTCATCTCGCTCAGCACCGGAGAAGGAATGATCTCCGTGTGGCGGGCAGTGCCTTTGAGTCGTTCGGCGGCCAGCTTCAGTTCGGCTGCATGATCACGTTGCAGCGCCTTCAAAACATCCTTTTGTTCCATAGCTTTCCATTGTAAGCACCACAATGCCGAGAGACACCAGCTATCTCGCTTCACAGAGGTACATTCGGCCTTTTGCAGACAGCTATCTGTTTTCATAGGGGTACCGAGAAGCAAAAACCCCGGGTATAAGCCTTGATTTTCAATGCTTATACCTGGGGTTTCGACGTTACGGTACCTCTCTCAAGACAGATAGCATTTCGGGATAGCCCCGAAGTACCTCTTTGAGCGGAGAAAGGCACTCAATGCACTACAACTGGATGACGGCTGCCTCCCACGGGTCGAGCTCGCGGTTGGCAAGGGAGGCCACGGTGTGCGGAGCGTCATACGTGCTGATCACCACATTCGGCTCGGCGATTCCGACGGCGGTTAGTTCGGCAGCCTCACGTGGCAGGTCAACGGTTCGACTGGACATATTGACTACGACCAACAACTTCTCAGCGTCGAGCTCACGGGTAAAGGCATAGACGTGCGGATCAGCGGCGTCAATCAGTCGCCAGTCGCCGGCGGCCACGACCGGGCTGTTGTGACGCAGCGCAACGAGTTGCTTGTAGAAGGAGTACACCGAATCCGGATCATCGAATTCACCGGCGGCGTTGATCTCGGCATGATTCGGATTCACGGAAATCCATGGCTCAGTGGCGGCGTCCGGAGCGGTGAAACCGGCGTAGCCGGAACCGTCCCATTGCATCGGAGTACGCGCGTTGTCACGGCTGCGCGCGGCCAGACCGGCCATCATTGACTCAGACGACTGCACCTTGGCCTCCTCGACCCTCTGCCGGTAGGCATTCAAGGATTCAAGGTCACGGTACTGGTCGAGACGCGTGAAGTGGGCGTCGGTCATGCCCAGTTCCTCACCCTGATAGATGTACGGGGTGCCGCGGTGCATGTGCAGCATCAGGCCAAGTGCCTTGGCCGAACGGACGCGGGATTCCTCCGCGGAGTCGTCGCCCCAGCGGGAGACCACGCGCGGCTGATCATGATTGCCGGTGAACAAGCTGGCCCATCCTGCGTTCTGCACGGCAGTCTGGTAACCGGCCATAATGCTCTTGAATTTCGGCAGGTCAAGCGGCAGCGGCTTCCACTTGGTACCTTCGCAATCAAAATCAACATGCTCGAACAGGAAGAGCATGTCCAATTCACCGTTGCCCGGATCAGTGATGTGCTCGTTACGCTGAGCCGTGACGCCTGGCGCCTCGCCCACAGTCAGGAAGCCTTCACGCCCCTCGAATACCTCACGTCGCATTTCAGCCAGGAATTCATCCTGACGGGGGCCGTCCGCACAGAACGGATTCGGGTTGGAATAGCCCTCCTCGCCCACAGGAAGATCCTCAAGCTCCGAGCCGTACTCGCCCGGCAGCTTGCCGTTCGAATCGGTGCGCTTGGAGATCAGGGTGATGACGTCCATGCGGAAGCCGTCGACGCCTCGGTCAAGCCACCAGTTCATCATGTCGTACACAGCGCGGCGCACGGCAGGGTTCTCCCAGTTGAGGTCCGGCTGCTTCTTCGAGAACTGATGCAGGAAGTATTCGCCACGCTCGGGGCAGTATTCCCATGCGGAGCCGCCAAAGTAGGAGCCCCACTGATTGGGCTCGGCGCCGGGCTCGCCGGGCGTGGTGCCGGGACGAGCCGGACGCCACCAATACCAGTCGGCGTGTTCGTCGTCTTTGTTCTTGGATGCTTCAAACCAGGCGTGTTCATCGGAAGTGTGATTGACAACAAGATCCATCACGATCTTGAGCCCACGCTTGTGGGCCTCGGCCAGCAGCTCGTCCATATCGTCGAGCGTGCCGAACAGAGGATCAATGTCCTGATAGTCGGAAATGTCATAGCCGTTGTCGTCTTGCGGAGACTTATAGACCGGGGATAGCCACAGCACATCCACGCCAAGATCAGCTAAGTAATCAAGACGCGACGTGATGCCCTTAAGATCGCCGAATCCATCGCCGTTCGTGTCTTGGAAAGAGCGCGGGTAAATCTGATAGACCACCGCGTTGGACCACCACGGATTGGGGGTGGCGCCGTTGGTGCGGATGGCGTCGGGGATTATTGCGCGGTTGAAAGTAGTCATCATTGGCTCCTTATTGATATCTATATTGCTCGTTGCTCACAGTCTAAAAATTGGCGAATTACATTCCCATTGGAGAACTGCGTTGGTGTGCCGGAAAATAAATTTCAATCGGCATATGCGCTTTCATGATTGCACCCGGAAAACACGCAGTCGGCCGTACTCGATCTCGCAAGTATGGGTTTCTCCCGGATTCATATCAATCGTCGCACCATGGTCATCGATGATGCGGCAAGAGCGACCGCTAGCCGTAATAATGCCGATTTGTGGCTGCCGGCGCAATCCGACGAAAGCGATGACCTGTTCTGCGCCGAATCTTGCTGTGACACCGAGCGCATAGTCCGTATGTTCGGGGTCATTGAGCAGTGACGCAATGACTGGTCGGGCCGGCTCATCAGGACGCGGTAATGTACCATCTTCGGCAAGTAAATCACGCAAGACAGCCGCATCAGTGTGACCGCAGGCATCGGAACAATACACTGGTCCGCCGCTAAGCAATCGGAGCACGGCATGGACTCGCGCATGGGGATGCTCCGTCCAGAACATGTCCCAATCACAGTGGTACAGCTCCCCCATCAGCAGTGCACAGTATGCGTTCTGGATAAGGTGTTCGCCCAGCGAATCAGGATTGTGCGGTAGATAGTCGTCGCTACTACGGGTGATTGGCGATGAAGGACGATGCCAATAATCCTCCGGTGCCATGCCCATGCAGTTAATCAATGCGCCGCCGAATCGTCGTGAGGTCACTTCATCAAGCGCCTGATGGCGTCCCCAGGTGGCTTCACCGTAACTTTCGGTGCCACGAACCATTACTGACGTGGAACTTTGCGAATCCACTTTGACGAAATCGACGCCGGCTTCGGCGAGTTCGCCGTCCCAGGCATCCCAGAACTGTGCGGGTTGTTCAGCACGACTTCCAGGAATCAGGCAACCATTCGCCGTGGTGGTTATTGCGGTCGGGCAGCTGGCCGCGGCTACACCCGATTCGTCCAAACCATTCCAATAGCCTTGGAACGCCTGCCACACGCCTACGCTGCGCACGCCATAGTGCGTTTTGAGCAGCGCAATGGTGTGGGCAAGCCCGTGGGGGAAACGTTGGCGATCCGCGCCAAAGTCGATCAGGGTTTCCTTTGTGCGATCCGTGTTGGACCAACCGTCATCGATAAGCACCCAGGAAATGGGCACATGCTTGGCTTGGAACTCCTCCATCTTGTTGACGATAGCCTGCTCGTTGACATCTCGCCCCAATGAATCCCAAGTACACCATCCCAACCCGGTGAGCGCATCCGGGAATGGACGCTCCTTACGGGTGCGAATACCCAGCTGGCGTGCTGCCGTTTGTGTGGCAGCTCGAATGGCCATATACGGGTCGGATGCGCAAGCGATATATGCGGCAGTGTCACATAGAGTCGTGCGACCAACCCGGTTGGAAGACAGCACGAGCCGCAAAGCCGTGTCATCAGATTCTGTTGCGGGCTGCCCACTGAAATCAGCCCGAATATCCGTGCCGCAGATAGCGACCAACACTAGCCACTCGGCATCTTCGGCATCGTTGTTGCGGCGTAACAATAACTGCGTGCGTTCAGGCAGTTCAGATGGTGTACGCACCCAGGTCGGGCGCATCCACCACTCCTTGTGCTGGTATAGCGCCAGCATGGTGTCATCGTTGCCGCTGTCGACGCCGGCCATGGTGAGCGACACGTCAATCGCATGGTGGGGCTCAAACGCTTGTTGTTCCTGAAAGGCAGCGGCGCGGTCCTTGGGCTGGGGTGCATGCGCGTTCACATCGATACGCCAGAGTCGCACCTGAGCATCACCCTGGATACCCGCACTGGACGTGCACTCGTCTTCGCATGATTCGGGAACGATTGTGACGGCTTCTACCGGCAGTTCACAGATTGCCGAAGCCTGTTCGCCATAGACGGCACGACCGGTATCAAGATGGGCCGTTACCGTGCGAACGGTTATTGGACAGGTTTCGGCAATCATTGGCGTAACTCCTTGGTGTTCTTCAATGAGATTATGCTGGCAAGGCCCAGACGGTAGCAGCTGGAGGAACGCTCTCGACCTGAGTGTTCGCCTGCACAGTCGCGTCAGACACAAGTAGCACGGTCATCGGCTGCGGCAAGGCGACTGGTTGACTGTCAGAGAAGTTCGCCATCACAACCATGCCGGACGGCAAGCGCCAACCAAGCAGCGGCGCCGGACACTCTTCGTTGGTAAGCCACGAGAACTGGAAGTCCGTGCCGTTGGCCACCCACTGTTTGCGCAATGCGACAGCAGCACAATACAGGTGCAGGACGGAAGCCCCGTCACCAATCTGACGATTAGTGGCATACTGCGCAAACCATGCCGGCTGGGGCAGCCACGAAGCACCGGTGGCATTGAAGCCGAACGCCGGGCCGTCTGACTGCCACGGCAGCGGTACGCGGCAACCGTCGCGCCCCTTGAAATAATGACCGGAACGTTCCCAATTGGGATCCTGAATTTCATCTTCGGTCAAATCAAAGTCCTCCGGCAAACCAAGCTCTTCACCCTGATACACAAAGGCGGTACCTGGCAGGCCGAGCATCACCAGCGCTGCTGCACGGGCACGACGAGCGGCGAGCGCGGGGTCAATCGGCGGATTCGTGCCGTTGGACGTCACCCACTGCTCGATGTTTGCACCGCTCGGCAGTCCGAGACGCGAGGCGATACGTGGCACATCGTGGTTGCCGAGCACCCAGGTGGGGGCGGTTTCGGCAGCGAGAGCATAGCGATGCGTGCGCTCAATCGTGGTGCGGTATTCTTCGCGATTCCAGGCGGCCTTTGACATGGAGAAGTCGAATACGGCACCAAGTTCATCAGGCTTGGCGTATTGGAAAATACGGGTGGTGAATGGCGACCACGATTCGCCGACCGCATACTTGGCTGGCGTGTACTGATTGAACAGGTCGCGCCATTCACGGTAGATATCATGCACGGCGTCGCGGTCCCAGAGCGGATCGGAGCCATCGGTAGCCTGTGGAGACATCAGTGTCGGGTCGATACGGTCGCGCAGCGGCTCACGCAGGTCTTTGGCCAGACCGTGCGAGACATCGATGCGGAAACCGTCCACACCGCGATCGCACCAGAATGTGAGTACACGCAGGAACTCATGCCGCACCTCGGGATTGTCCCAATTGAGGTCCGGCTGCTCCTTGGCGAACAGATGCAGGTAGTACCAGCCGTCTCCACACGACTCCCATGCGGAACCGCCGAAGTTACTCAGCCAGTTGGTAGGCGGCAATTCGCCGTGCTCCCCCTTGCCCTGCCGGAACACATACCGTTGTGCCGCTTCCGATTCCGGACCTTGAGCCAGGGCCTCTTGGAACCAACGGTGCTGATCGGACGTGTGGTTCGGCACGATGTCCACGATGATGCCGATACCGCGTTCGTGCGCTTTGGCCACTAATTCGTCGAACTGATCGAGTGTGCCAAGGCGGGGATCCACATCGCAATAGTCGGCAACATCATAACCTCCATCCGCCAGCGGCGATGGATAGAATGGAGAAAGCCAGAGCGCGTCCACCCCGAGCGCCTGCAGATAGTCGAGACGATCGATCACGCCTTGGAGATCACCGTTGCCGTCTCCATTGGCATCGCTGAATGAGCGGGGGTAAATCTGGTAGATGACGGCGTCGCGCCACCAGTCATTGTTGGTGAAAGTCATATCGTTCCCCTGTCCGATTGCTCGGTACGTATGGTTTTACCAGTATGGCCGCACGAAACACTGTTCCGGCGGCCATACCCTACATCCTCTTGCCTTCGGATCAGCCCTTAACCGAGCCGGCAAGCATGGCGCGGATGAAGTAGCGCTGGAGGAAGATGAACAGGATCATCGTCGGTGCCATGATGAGCAGTGCGCCCGCGTTGAGCAGCACCACGTCGGTCTGATACTGGCCAACGAACGACTGTAGGGCACCTGCCATCGTGCGCTTGTTCGGGTCGTTCTCCAACACCACAGCCAACAGGAACTGGTTCCAGGTGGCCAGGAAGGTCAGAATACCGAGCGAGGAGATGGCTGGCAGTGCCAACGGCAGCTGAATGGAACGGAACGTGCGCAGATGGCCTGCACCATCGATGGATGCGGCTTCGATCAGATCACGCGGCATCTGCTCGAAGCAGGAGCGCATCCACACAATACCGAACGGAATATTCAGGCCGATGAGCGGCAGGATCAGGGCAAGACGGGTATTCAGCAAGCCCATGCCACTGATCTCGTAGTACAGCGGAGTGACCAAGGTTTCGAACGGAATGGTCAGACCGACGAGGAACAGCACGTAGATCAGGCCCTTGCACGGCACCTTGAGCTGAGCGAAGGCATAACCGCCGAGCGAGCAGAAGATCACCACGCAGGGCACGACCACGATCACCAGAATGCAGCTGTTGAGCAGCAGCGGGGTGATGTTTGCCATGTTCCAGGCGTCGATGAAGTTCTCCCAGTGCGGGTGGGCAGTGAACTGGATACCTTCGGGCATGGAACCTTGCGGCTGCAATGCCGCGGAGAGCATGCTCAGGAACGGCAGTACGCAGAAGAGGACGGTCAGAGCGAGCATCGCCGTGCCGGTGATGCGAACGGCTTTGGATTGCTGCATGGTCACTGCTCCTTTCCGTTGACCAGACGCTGCAGAGGTCCGACGACCAGCAGCACGAGAATCATCAGGGTGACGGCGAGTGCGGAGGCCAAGCCAACGCTCTGCTGGGTGAAGGCCAAGCGGTAGACCTGCACGCCGGGCACCATGGTGGAGGTGCCGGGGCCGCCCTGAGTGGACATGTACACCACGTCGAAGCTGGCGAGCGCGGAGATGATGGTCATGGTCAGGCATACGCCGATTTGGCCGCGCAGACCGGGCAACGTGATGGAGAAGAGCTGACGCCACCAGCCGGCACCGTCAAGACTTGCTGCCTCGTACAGGGACTGGTCGATGCCGCCGATGCCCGAGAGCAAGAGCACCACACAGAAGCCGAGCTGCAGCCAGAAACCAATCACGCCTACCGCGTTCAGGGAGGTGGATTGGTCGCCGAGCCACACGTGGGCGAAGTCGCCGAGGCCTACTGCGCGCAGCAGCTGATTGGCGGTGCCCTTGTCGGCCAGCATCCAGGTCCAGGCCACACCGGCTGCAGCGCCTGGGATAACGCGCGGCAGGAACAGGCAAACCTGCGCGAAGGAACGACCGACCTTGGACTTCATATCTTTGATGAGCACGGCAATGATCAGGCCGAGCACAATCGGGATGATGGAGAAGAAGATGATCAGGTAGAAGGAGTGCAGAATCGATCCGTACAGATCGGGGTCGGTGAACACGGTGATGTAGTTTTCGACACCGATGAAGGTGCTAGCATCGATACCGTTCCACTCGTAGAACGAGTACCAGATGGTCTGAATGATCGGCCACAACTCGAAGGCGATGTAGAACACAAGCGCCGGAGCGAGGAAAAGCAGGCTGACCAGACCGAGGGACATATTGCGCTTGGGCTTGACCGCCTTGGCTGCCTTATGGGAATCCATGATTGTCACCACGCTTTGCTGGTTTGGTGTGAACTGGGAATCGAACATCGCACACAACGTCGTGCGCGCGATGGGAAGGAACCAGGCGGAGCGGGAAAAAGGGAAGAACACTCCGCCCGGTAAGTGCAAGGGTTACTTGACCTCCTTCTCGTACTGAGCCTGAATGGATTCGACGAATGCCTTGGGGGTCATCGTGCCGTCAATCAGGGACTGGAAGCCGGGGATAATGGCGCTGGCCTGCATACCTGCGGTGGCGTTGTTGATGTAGTCGGTGGTGTTACCGGTCTTCACCAGACCTTCGTAGGCGGTAAGGACCTGGCCGAGAAGCTGGTTATCGGTGCTCGGAGTCTCGCCTTCGCCGACCGGCGGGTAGCCGTTGTCAACTGCGATCTGGCGGGCTTCGTCGGACTGGAGGAAGTCGAGGAAGGCGGCTGCAGCGTTCTTGTTCTTGGCGTTGGCCGGGATACCGAAAGCGGTCACGGCGTTGGCTGCGGCAGAACCGGAATCGGCCTTTTCGCCGGGGAAGGCGATCCAGCCGGCGTCATCGCCAAGTGCATCGTTGATGGAGGCGGAGTACCAGCTGCCGGAGGGGAAGAACAGGGCTTCGCCGTTGCAGAAGCGGCTCAGTGCAGTGGAACCGTCAAGGGCGAGCGCGTCGGAGGAGAAGTAACCGGCATCCTGCCAGTCCTTGATCTTCTGTGCAGCCTTCACGGCACCGTCGGTGTTGAAGGTGGCGCCATCCTTCTGGATAATCCAATCCTGCACGGTATCGCGACCCTCATAGTTGGTGAGCAATGCCTGGTAGATGTAGGAAGTGCCGCCTTCCTTGGCCGGCATCATCATGGCGAGCTTGCCAGCGTCGGAGGCCTTCTTCATATCGGCCTCGAGCTCTTCGACAGTGGCCGGAGCCTCGGTGATGCCGAGTTCCTTGGCGACTTTCTTGTTCCAGTACAGGCCGGTCATCGAGACACCGTCCGGCACTGCGTAGAGGCTGCCGGAACCGATCTTACCGTCGGAGCCCACGCGGTAGACCTGAGTCTGGGAATCCGGCAGCTTCCAACCGTAAGCATCGGCGTAAGCGTCAAGATTGACGACATGGTTGCCACGCACAGCGGAGTTGATGTCGGTGATACGGGCAATGTCCGGGGTGTCGGCGGCGGAGATGATGCGCGGGCCATTCTGCTGGGAGGTGTTGTCCGGATCGTAGGTGGCCTTGATGGTGATGTTCGGGTACTTCTTCTGGAAGGCTTCGATCAGCTGGTCATCAAAGGTCTTCAGGCCAGCGCCGTCCCACAGCTTGAGCTCATACTTGGTATCGCCAAGATCAGTGCTCACCGCTTCGGTTTCGGTGTTGGCTTTGTTGCTGGACGAGCCCGGGCCGCAAGCGGCGACGGATGCCAGGCATGCCACAGACATCAGACCGGCAATAACGGTTTTGGCGGTTCGTTCGATCCTCATTGATCATTCCTTTCTTCCTTCCGGGCGATCCCGGCTATGTCTTCCTTGGCTATCTCGGCTTAGCGTATTTGCTAAGCGCTTATGCATGAGGATAACAGATGTCGAACCGGTTCGTCAAATCCGCAACACGCAAACAAATGGCCGATTCCCGAAGAAATGAGGAAGGCTTGACGTTCCCCATAGGCAAGCACTTCCTTCTCGCGAAATTGCGACATCGGTCCCTTAAATACCTAAGCGCTTATTCATTCACCTAGGATGACGTTTCGAAGGCTCGGGCAGCTCGGGAAAAATTGAATGTGGCTCAATTTGATACCAGTACGCCACGCTAGACACATCATCCTGACGCTCAAATGCACCTTCATATCCTGAACCAATTTGTTGAAGCGTGACTCTAAGCTCACTATCAAACCTGATGGGATCAGGAATATGCCATCGGTACAAGCCACGCATAGGTGGACAATAATCGTCATGATATTGGTTTGCTATAGCCCCATCGCGCACAGAATAAAATGGATATCCTACATATGGGGCACAAAAAGTACGCTCGCGCGTATGACCATCTCGCTGCTCAGCGAAGCTCCATGCACCGCCAAAATAATCTTCGGTGCCGGTACTACACACTGTGGGATAATCGTTATCGCCATCTAGGAAAAACTTAATCTCTCCCTCACCCCACCAATATCGTTGCAACGTAGAAATAGCAAGATATGTGCCGACGTAATGGCCCCGTCCGCTGACTCCATCGAGGATTACATAGTCCTCGCCTAAAGTAGTGATTGGCTGTCTGCGCCATTGCGCATGGAAATAAGCCATTTCACGGGAGGAATACGCATTACCCAATGCATAATCAATCTGATAAAACAAAGCCGGAATAGCATGAGCGTGGTCATTGCGCACTACGATACGTGCCCGTTTACGAAACGGCATCGTGAAATAACAATTCATACCTCGTGTAGGTGCCACCACAATAGGCTCTGAGAACACATCGCAACTTTGTCCAAAGCCGCAACAGAAGAAGTCTCCTAGGGGACATTCCACAGAAGGTCGCTTTTCATCATCCCAATAGATGGCAAGCACCGCATCGCGCAGAACGTATCGATCAGCGTCACTGGTGCGATCCGTAACGGTAAACCACATGTGCCGAATACAACCGGGGCCTTCAATATCTGCCAATGTCACAGACTGCCCGGGAGCAATGTCATTCAAACACGGCTTTCCCTTGCGCGACGGCCCCAACGGACCAGTTTCACGGCAACCAAAACCCTTGGCTCCCGTTGGGTTCTCCGCATTAATCGAACATGTTACTTCGTCGCGGACAGTCGGCAAATCCGATAAAGTTCCCGCGTACGGGCCTGCCATCATCATAGGTTAACTCTCCTCAATTCAAGCGTCGCTAGCGAAACCGGCATATAGTTGAAGCTGTTTCTACTGCTTCGCTTCTTTGTCATATTGCGCCTGCACATTCTTTGTGAATTCCTGAGGCGTGATGCTGTTATCCAGCAGTAACTGGAAGTTAGGGATTAGCCCACTTGACTGCATTCCCGCAGTAGCATTATTAATGAAATCGCTAGTATGACCGCTCATCAGCACGTCGGCATAGGCATCAAACATACTCTGCTGCAATGCGCTATTCGCCTTGAGATCCGAAGTAGATGATTTTGGCAAATAGCCAGAATTGTCAACAATAATCTGTTGTGCTTCGGCACTTTGCGTATAATCGAGGAACGCCGCAGCAGCATCACGGTTCTTAGCATTCACCGGAATACCATAAAATGCACCTGCATTAGCAGCAACGTTCGGCTCATCTTCACTGGTGGCACCCGGGAAAGCAAAGAACTGAACATCATCACCCAACGCTTTGGCCACAGTATCCAGATTCCAATTACCGCTCGGGAAAAATAGTCCTTCACCATTGCAGAACCTGCTCAGAGCAGTAGAGGCATCCACTGCGTTAACACCTTCAGGCATATATCCCTTGTTATTCCAATCCTGCAAGGTGGACGCAGCGTCCTGCGCCGCCTGATTGTCGAAGGTACCAGATTTCTGCAAAATCCAATTCTGCACATCTTCTGCAGAACTGTTATTAGCCATTAACGCCTGAAAGACAAAAGAGGTACCGCCATCCTTGGCATATGTCATCATCGGCAGTATGCCGGCATCCTTGGCTGTCTGCATATCCGCCTCAAACTCCTCGACAGAGGTAGGAGCTGCATCAATACCTAGCTGCTCGGCAAGCTTGGTATTGAAATAAATGCCAGTCACCGAATAGGAGTTCGGCAATGCGTACAAATCACCGCTGCCGAGCTTGCCATTTGAATCCACTCGATACAATTCAGTCTGCGAATCGGGAACATCCCAGCCGTACGCATCCACATATGCCTCTAAAGACACCAAATGGTTGCCACGAACCGCTGAATTCATGTCGGTGACGCGGGCGATATCCGGCGCATCTTTTGCTGAAATCACACGCGGGCCATTTTGCCCAGAGACATTATCCGGATCATATTGTCCTTTGATGGTGATGTTTGGGTATTTCGCTTCGAACCCGGCAATCAGCGCCTCATCTACAGCCTTCAGACCCGCTCCATCCCACAAAGTCAGCTCATATTTTTTATTACCTAAATCAGTGCTGACCTCAGTAGGATTTGTATCACTTCGTGAGCTACTTGCCGAGCCAGGACCACATGCAGTCAGACTTCCAGCGATAAATATCGCAGCAAGCGCCGCGCCGCTGTTACGCATAATCCTATTCATCGGTTACCTCCTTGCATCCTCATCATATGCAATCGATATTTCTCTTTACTGTCACCATTTTTCGGCGGCAATAAAATATATTTGCGATATCGATTACGCACATCGTACATCTTTTTGCGGAACCCGTCAACCTTGCATCACACCAATGGTGGCCTTAACTTCAAAATCCAGATACAATACAATCGATTACGCAATGCAGGAGATCCCATGAGCGAACCAACAATCTATGAAGTAGCCAAGGAGGCTGGAGTCTCTGCGGCGACCGTATCTCGTGCAATCAACGGACGTGACCGCATATCGGAAACTACTAGGCAAAAGGTATTTGATGCATGTGCAAAGTTGGGGTTTTCAGCATCGAAAACAGCCTCCATGCTGCGAACGGGAAAGACAAATCGTATAGCACTTACCGTAGGTAACTCACTGGCTGGCTGGTTCAGTTCACAACTAGCCGAAGGCGTATATTCCGTGCTCGCATCCCAAGGATATGACTTGCTATCATACCGACTTGCAAACGCCGATCAAAGACGCGATTTCTTTTCCTCAATGCCAGTGAAGCGCAACGCAGACGCGGTCATCATCTCCTCCTTCGACATCAGCGAGACAGAGAGGCGAACCTTAGAACAACTCGGTATGCCAGTCATCGGTGTCAACACCATCGGGCTTACGGAACAGCGAGATATGATTTCCATCGGCGTAGACGAAATTATAGCAATGCGACAAACCGTTCATCAGCTCGCAGGACTGGGACATCGCAATATCGCCTTTATCTGCAAGCAGCAAGACAGTAACGGATTCATATGGGAAGCTGACCAACGTATAGAAGGGTTCCGTCTTGGCATGGCGGCTGAGGGACTCAACTTGCCCGACGGATACATCATCGCAGTACAGGACAACGAATTTGCCGGAGCAGAGGCACTCAGTAGCCTGCTCGCACTCTCCCCTCGCCCAACCGCCGTATGCTGCATCAGCGACGAGAATGCCATTCCTCTAGTCCATGCGCTTCGCTCATACGGATTCCGCGTACCTGAGGACATATCCGTCATCGGATTCGATGACTGGCCAATGGCACAAGCGCTCAATATATCAACCGTTCGGCACGACCCTCGGTCCTACGGAGCATTAGCGGCAGATGCCGCAATCCGATTATCACGAGGCGAAATTCTGACAGAAAGTTGCATCGTTGTTCCCACGACGCTCATGTTGCGCGGCACCACAGGCCCAGCACCTCGAGATTAAACATCGACAACGTCCGCATTTGATGATGTGCATATCATTATTGCAACAGCGAAACAACAGGTACCAGCCAGAGGAAGGACGACCGGGTAACAGCCACAAGGCGGCCACCCATTCACCATGAAACGCGCGACCATCAACGACGTAGCTCTCACGGCCGGAGTCTCAACTTTTACCGCATCCCGCGCTTTGCGAGGTAAGGATCACGTGGCAGCAGCTACGCGGGATAAGGTGCTGAAAGCGGCCAAAGAGCTGAATTACACCGCGTCTCGCTCGGCGGCGGCGCTGGCAAGCGGACGCACCAATCGCATTGCCATGCTGGCTCGCGAACGGCTGGCCGGCTGGTTCATGGGCGAATTATTCGACGGGCTGTATGACGAACTGAGCCGCGCACGCTATGACTTGACCGTATACCGAGCCGGCAGCGTCGAGGAGCGTGCGGAATTCTTTACTCGGCTGCCAGCCAATCGTAACGCCGACGCCCTCATCGTATCCGGATTTTCCGCCACCGATGAGGAAGCCGACACGTTGGCCAGCATGGGTATGCCCATCGTCTCGGTGAATTCGCCGTATATCAGCTGCTGCCAAGCCTCCGTGGCCATTGATGACGAGGCGGCCGAAGCCATGGCAGTGCGTTATCTTGCGGCCCTCGGGCATCGTCGTTTCTGCTATGTGGGGCGCACCGATCCGCTGACCGGCAAGGAATGGGGATTCGATGCACGCGCACGCGGATACAAAGATGAGATAGTCTCGCTTGGCCTCACCGACTGCGGCATCCACTTCATCGACTCGGAATCACCACGCTCGGCCAAACAAGTCATCGCCACCATGCTCGCGCAGCCTGAGCGGCCGACCGCTATCTGCGTGTGGTCTGACTACTACGCATTGCGCGTGGTACATGAGTTGCAGGCAATCGGAGTACGAATCCCCGAAGACGTTTCGGTCTTTGGCTTTGATGGGTCCGACGTGGCGGAATCCATTGGATTAAGCACCATGGTGCCAACTCCCCCGCGCGAAATCGGACAGATTGCCGCGCGCAAGGCACTGAATTTGGTTGAGGGGAAGACCTTGGACGACCCTCATACGACTGTACCTGTGGCGGTCGAGCCCGGCGCGACCAGTGGGCCAGTGCGGGAATAGGCGATATGGGAAAAGCCCCCCTCGGCGGAAAACCGAAGGAGGCTTGGGTGGAGCTGCACTACTTCACAGCGCCTCGCATGACTCCACCGACGACCCACTTTTGGGCGAAGATGTAGACGATGAGGATCGGGGCCATGGCCATCAGGTAGCTGGAGAAGGCCATCGGGTAGTTGGTGGCGAACTGCGAGCTGAAGACGTACTGGGCGAGCGGGATGGTCTGGTTCGACTGGTCGGTCAGGATGATCAACGGCAGGAGGAAGTCGTTCCAGGCCCACAGTGCGGTCAGGATGGCGATGGTGGCGTTAATCGGGCTCATCAGCGGGAAGATGATGGTCCAGAAAATGCGCCACGTGGATGCGCCATCGATTCGGGCCGCCTCTTCCAGCGAAACCGGAATCGAACGGATGAAGCCAGTGGCGATGAACAGGTTCGTGCCCAGGCCGAGCACCGTGTACAGAATGATCAGGCCGACCTGGTTGTCCAGGTGCAGGGAGCCCATCTGCTTCGCAATCGGCAGCATGACGACCGGGAACGGCACGAACATGGCGGCGATGAAGAAGTAGTACAGGAAGCGGAAGAAGCGCTTGTCCATGTTGCGGGCCACGGCGTAGGCCACGAAGGTGTTGGTCAGCAGGGTGAGCACCACGGCGGCCACCGTGATGATCGCGGAGTTGAGCGCGGCCTTCGGGTAGTTGACCTTGGCGGAGGCGTCGGCGAAGTTGTGCCACTGCCACGAGGTGGGCAGGGCGAAGGTGCCGGCTTCGGCCGGAGTCTTCAGCGCGGTGACGATGGTGAAGTAGAGCGGGATCAGAATGGTCAGGCTCAGCACGGCCACGGCGGCGGTCAGCCACCAGTTGATCTTGTGGTCCCTGCGGAACTTGGCGGGCTTGCCGGACTTGGACGGGGTAACTGTTGCAGTAGTCATTTCTTATCCTCCCCTAAATCAGATCTGTTCCTGGCTGCGGGAGATGCGCAGCTGTACGAAGGCGATGATCGCCAGCACGATGAAGAAGAGCACGGCGTTTGCGGTCTGGTAGGCGTACTCGCCACCGGTCAGGCCACCCTTCCAGATGAGGTAGGTGACGGTTTCGGTGGAGGAGTTCGGACCGCCCTCGGTCAAGGCGACGACCTGATCGAAGGTGCCGAGCGCGTTCTTCATGGACAGCACGAGGTTGATGGTGAAGAACGGTCCGATCAGCGGGAATGTGATCTTCCAGAACTTCTGCCAGGCGTTGACGCCGTCGATGGCGGCGGCCTCGTAGATTTCGTCGTCGATGGTCTGCAGGCCGGCGAGGTAGATGAGTACCGAGTAGGCGATGCCCTGCCAGACGGCGAGGAAGACGATTGGGATCCAGCTGAGTTGCTCATTGGTCAACAGCGAGGTGGACAGCCACTTGATGCCCAGCGCCTTGCCGAGCTCGGGCAGCGGGTTCATGAAGATGTACTTGAACACGTAGCCGATGACCAGCACGGAGAGGGTGTAGGGGATGAAGAAGATGGCTCGGAAGCCATTCTTGAAGGCGATCTTCGAGTTCAGCAGCACCGACAGGAACAGGGCGATCACATTAATCAGCACCGTGATGAGAATGGCGATGAGGAACGTGAACAGGTAGGCATGGCCCACTCGGTTGTCCTGGAAGAGGGCGATGTAGTTCTTCAGGCCGATGAACTTGTAATCGCCGTAGCCCTGCGAGTTGGTGAAGGAATACTTTACGCCATCAAGAAATGGCAGGTACAGGAAGAAGGCGAAGATGATGGCCGCCGGAACCACCATCCAGTAGTAGGCGGGGTCCACTTTGCGGGTGGAGAAGGCGGAGACCTTCTTCTTGGCCGGTTTCTTGGCAGCGGTCTTGGTTGCGGTTGCGTGTGACATGATGTTCTCCTCTCCTACCGATCACTCGAAGGTCCTGGCTTGGACCTTGTCCCATTCGGTCTGCATCTGGTTCAGGAAGCGGTCGGTGTTGCCGGAGGTCACCATGGTCTGCAGGTAGCCGCCGATGTTGATGGACGAAGGAATGTAGTGGTCGCAGAAGTCGGCCAGTCGGTTTTCCTCGAAGAACGGGCGCACGGTTTCCAGCGCATCGTTGCCGAAGTAGGTGTCCTTCAGCGGCGTGATGGCGGACTGGGCGTCGGCGTAGGCGTCAAGCTGATCCTTCTGCATGAGGAACTCGACGAGCTTCATCGCTTCCTTGGGGTGCTTGGTGTTCGCACCGATGGTGAGCATCACGTCGTCGCCGGCGGTGAGGATCTGCTCGCTGGCGTCATCGGTGGCCGGCATCTGGGCGAAACCAAGTTCGATATCGGGGTTGATCAGCAGGATCTGCGGGATGGCGTAGGTGCCGAGCGGGATGATCGCGGCCTTGCCTTGGGCGAAGTTCTGCGTGCCCTGCTGGTAGGTGACGCCGGTGTCCGCAGTGGAGTAGGTGAAGAGCTCGGATTCCTTCTCGACTGCGGTCTTCCACAGTTCCTGGAACGTGGTCTTGCCTTGCTTGAGCTCGGTGTACTTCGATTCGGGAACCAGCGTGCCGGTCAGGGAGGCGAGCGGTGCCTGGGTGGTCCAGGCGTCGGCCACGGAACCCTGCAGCGGGTTGATGCCGGCGTCCTTGAAGGTGTTGAGCATATCGGTGAACTCGCTCCAGGTGGTCGGCGGATTCTCCGGGTCAAGGCCAACCTTGCGGAACAGAGCCTTGTTGTAGATGTAGCCGGAGGCGTTACCCGCGAAGGGCAGGCCATACAGGCGCTTCTTGGAGGAATCGGTGGTCTGCACCAGATTCTTGGCGATCTGCACCATGCCGGGGTTGAGGGTGTCCACAATGGGTTCATCGGTGAAGTCGTAGAACACACCGGAGGCGGCGAAGTTGCCGAAGCTGATGTCGCCGTTGAAGGTGATCACGTCCGGCACACGATTCTTGACGAAACGGGTGCGCAGATCGGTCTGGGCGTTGGCGGAGTTGTTGATGTTGACCTTGATGGTCGGGTTCTGCTTCTCAAAGTCGGCGACCATGGACTTGAACTGGTCGGCGGCCTCGGACTTGAACTGGAAGAAATCCAGCGTGACGGTGCCTGCGGTGCTGGAGCCGCAGCCTGCCAGGCCGAACCCGACGGCGATCGCGCACATCACGGCGGCGGTGCGCACGGCCAGACGCTTCAGTCTAGGCGTTGCATGTGGGGAATCGGACAGCATAATTGTTGACTCCTTTATCTTTCTTTTCCTCCGGCTTCGGTGCCGGCGGTTCTTCCACTTTCCAAGGTAACGGTTCGGCCATTTCATTCCCAGCGCCAGCGAGCCCACTTGCGCAAGCAACAAAAAGCGCGGTATTTTGTGATTAACGCAATAAATACAGCGAAGGGGCTTGCATGTCTGATGTCAACGCGATTCCACAGTGGTTTTCCGGATCCGAGCATACGCATCGCGTGGCGGCGGCAATTGCCCAATACGGGCCGATAGCCCGCACTACGTTGGCACAGATGCTGGGACTGAGCCAAGGGGCCTTGTCCCGCATCACCAGCGATCTGATCTACGCCGGGGTGATCGAGGAGCTTCCGGCCGAGGCCGGCCCGTCAGGCAAGCTGCCCGAGCGATTCACGCCAAGGGAAAGTTCGGATCGTCGCGGACGCCCGCAGACTTCGCTGGTGTTGTGTTCGAACGCACGCACCTTCATTGGTGTCAAGGTTCATGGGATGTCGATTGTGGCCGCTGCGGTGAACGCGCATGGCGAGGTGGTGTCCGGCCGGCACGAGGTGCCGATCGGGGCGGATCAGTCGGCTGAGTATGTGGTGTCGGCCATCACGCGGCTGGTGCGCGAATGTTCCGCCGATATCGCCTCTTCCGGACTACCCTCCCCCACTGCGGTGGGCGTTGCGGTAGGTGGGCATGTGGTCGACGATTCGATTGTGACGTTCGCGCCGTTCCTGCATTGGGACGGGGCCACGGACTTGGGGACGATGGTCACAGAGGCGACCGGCCTGCCGTGCGGGGTGTTCAATGATATCGATTCTCTGCTGGTGGATGCCTCCTGGTTCGGGCCGGGTGTCGGCGTGGATATGTTCGCCGTGGTGACCATCGGCGTGGGTGTTGGTTATTCGCTGGCCGTGAACGGCAAGCCAGTACAGTACCCGGATAAGAGCTATGGTCTGGTGGGCCACGTGCTTATCGATCCGGAGGGGCCGCGCTGCACCAGCGGACATATCGGCTGTTCACAATGCTTGACTGACGATTCAATCGCCGAACAGTACTCTGCGATTGTGGGTCGCGCGGTCAGTTTTGAGGACTTTGCGCGCGATGCCAAGGAACGCGTGCCGCAGGCCACGCAGTTGGTGAACCGGACGTGTTTCCGGTTGGGATCGCTGGTGGCTACGGTGGCGAACATCGCGATGCCCGGGCATGTGATGATTGCCGGGGAGTCCGCGTTTTTGGCCAAGCTCGGCACCGATTCGCTACGTGACGGCATTCGTTTCTACCGTCACAGCCAGACCCAGCCGGTCAAGTTCACGATTATGAACCACGACTGGCAGCTCTGGGCCAAAGCCGCCGCCAGTCGCGTGATTGTGAAGCATATTGGGTAGGCCGTTCTTGGCTCCCCTCAGAGAGGGGAGCCAAGAACGTTGCTTCGCCACAGTTACTCCGCCACGACCAGCAATTACGGACTTGCCTATCGGCAAGGCTCAATCCCACCTTCGCTCAGCTGTCGCTTCGCTCAGGCCGTGGCTACTGACAGCCTACTAGGCTGTCAGCTTAACGCCACAGCCTTGAGCAATACTGCCTGCTGGGGGTGGAGGGACGGGGGACGAATGCCGTAGCGCTGCAGGGCTTCGCCGGTCAGGACTACGCCTTCCTCGTTCCACCAGCCGAGAGTGCTCTGGCCGTTGGTCAGACCGGTCAAATCCAAGCTCGGGTCAAGCGGGCTGACACGGTAGGTGCGCTCGGGGTCAAGTCCGGGCAGATGCACGGGCGCGGCCGGATAGGTCTGGCTGGTGGTCAGCTGGGTGAAGCGGTAGATGGCGGCGTCACGGTTCGGCATCACCATACCGTCCAGACGCACGGCCGGATCGTTGGAGTCGGCGTGCACGCAGGTGTCGATGGCGAACCAGTCGCGGTGCTTCTTGAATTCGGCCACCCACACGGCCAGCTTGGCGAGCGCCTCGTCCGGCTCCTTCAACAGGTTCCATTCGATGCCCATGTGACCGAAGAACGCCATGGCCATGCGCAGTTCCTGGCTGGTGGCGCGCTGGGTGGAGTGTGCGGGGCTGGCGCCCACGTGCTCGCCCATCATCGCCGGCGGCACCAGCAGCGAGGTGTAGCGCTGGATGTCCGCGCGCTCGACCGGGTCCACGCAGTCGGAGACCCAGATACGATCGGCGTGCTCCAGGATGCCAAGATCCACGCGGCCGCCACCAGAGGAGCAGCTTTCGATCTCAAGGCCCGGATGTGCGGTCTTGAGGCCCTTGAAGATGTTGTAGACGGCAAGGGTCTGCGCGTGCACGGCCGGGCGGCCGGAGCGGCGGGAACCGGGCTCGGTGACGAGCTTGTTGTGGTCCCACTTGATGTAGTCGATACCAAGCTCGCCGACAAGCTGGTCCATGCAGCCGTAGATGTAGTCGAACGCATCCGGATTGGTCAGATCGAGCACCTGCTGAGTGCGGCCCTGCAGCGGCAGTCGGCCAGCGGTGGGCGAGAGAATCCAATCAGGGTGGTTACGGGCCACATCGGAATCGGGGTTGACCATTTCCGGCTCGAACCACAAGCCGAATTCCATACCCTTGGCGTGCACGTAGTCGGCGAGCGCCTTCAGGGACTTCGGGCCATCGGGCCAGACGTCCTGCGCAATCTGCCAGTCACCGAGGCCGGAGGTGTCGTCGCGGCGGGAACCGAACCAGCCGTCGTCCACCACGAATCGTTCCACGCCGGAGTCGGCGGCCTTGTCGGCGAGCGCCTTCAGCGTATCGAAGTTGTGGTCGAAGTACACGGCTTCCCATGTGTTGAGGATCACCGGACGGCCGTGCGAGAACAGGCGCGGGTGCAGGGAGCGCACGTAGGAGTGGAATCGGGCGGCGATCTCGTTGAGACCATCGCCATAGGAGCCGAACAGCCACGGGGTGTCGTAGGAGTTCTGGCCTTCGCCAGGGCCAGCGAGCGTCACTTCGCCGCCGAACAGGAGTTCGCCGCCGCCGATCACGCCGGTTGTGTAGGGCAGACGTTCGGCGGACAGCACGGAGTTGCCGCTCCAGCCCACGTGCACCGAATAGGCGTCGCCATGCTCGAAGCCGAAACCGGGCACGCCGGCGGTCAGGAGCAGGGATGCGTCGAAGTCAGGGCGGCCGGCGAGCTGCGGCTTTTCGAAACGGCCGACGGTCAGCGGCTGGCGCTGCGGACTGCGTTCACGTAGATGGTGACCGGTGGTGGTGAGGATTTCGCCGGCGGATTCGGGCAGCGGGAAGCCGAGCTCGATCTTGCCGATCTCGAGCGGGGCTCCGGCGTCTGCACCGAACAGGTTGGTTACGGTGGCCTTCTGACGGACCAGGCCGCCGGGGAGCAGTTCGAGGTGCCATTCGACTTCCACGCCCTGCTCCTCATCGCGCGCGGTGACTATGACGCCGGGCACGCGGACCGGACCGGTGGCACGGGCATGGCCGGCCACATCGGTGTAGCTTTCGCCGGACACGGCATCGAGGGTGGCTTCCAGCACGCCGCCGGCCTCGATATTGGTCACGGTGAACTTGGGGAAGAGCTCGACGCCGGCGCGGCGCAGCACCACGCGCTGCTCGCCGATCCAGCTTTCGGCCTGGGTGGGCAGGATAGACGGCCAGGCGGTGTCGTCGAGCGCGCCGGACACGCGCTGCGGCTTCAGGGCGTCATAGGCGGCCAGCAGGGTGTCGGGCTTGGCCAGCGGGCGGCCCCAGTGGACGATGTGCGGCAGGTCGCTGCCGGCAAACACCAGACCGATCGCCACATTGGCGGCGGGCTGGGTCAGGTAGACGGCGGTGAGTGCGGTGCCGTCAGCGGCGGCGCCGGTGAAAGTGGAGGTGTTCTCGGCCATATTGTCTCCTTCGACGTGTGTGGATTTGCATTGCACTACTGGTTTCGATGGTAGAAGAAATGGAATATGTTGCCTTGGTGCCGCGTGTTGGTTGCGTGAGGTAAGTAATGCGTCCGTGTCTATCGCCGCTGGGCGAAGAAATCAGTCAGGATGGACTGACACTCGCCTTCCAGCACGCCGCCGTGCACTTCAGGACTATGGCCGATATGCGGATCGCGCGGAATATCCCAAATCGAACCGCATGCACCGAGCTTGGGATCCCAGGCACCGAACGCGATGGTGCCGATATGGGTCTGGATGCAGGCACCCGCGCACATCGGGCACGGCTCAAGTGTGACGGCCAGCGTGCAATCGGCGAGATTCCAAGCGCCCAAGGCTTGGGCCGCCTGACGCATGGCGATGATTTCGGCGTGGGCAAGCGGGTCGCCATCAGCCTCACGCGTGTTGTATCCGCGCCCGACAATCTGGCCGGCCGCATCCAGCACCACCGCACCAACCGGTACGTCACCAGCGGCTGCGGCCTGACCGGCCAGTTCCAGTGCGCAGCGCATCGCCTCGTCATATTCCATACCAACGAGTGTATGCCTTTTTCTCATATCGTCTCATGATGTGCATAATCGGCCGCAATCTTAACGTTTTCTTCATGGTTCCCATATACTTTTGGTGGAGAAAAAATACGAGAAGGCGGCAACATGGCGGTATTTGAGCTCATCCTATGCATCATTGCGGCGGTGGTGGTGAGCTCGTTTGCCAGTCGCTTCGTACCGAAGGTTTCCACACCGCTGGTCCAGATTGTGCTGGGCGTGCTGGTTACGTATCTGCCGTTTTTCCCGGATGCAACGCTCGACCCGGAACTGTTCATGGTGCTGTTTATCGCGCCGCTGCTGTATCTGGAAGCGCACGAAATCGATAAGTCGGCGTTGCTGAAAACGCTGGATCTGAGCCTATCGCTGGCTATCGGACTGGCTATCGTCACGATGGCGGCGGTCGGATTCACTTTGCATGCCGTCTGGCCGTCCATCACCTTAGCCTCAGCCTTAGCACTCGGCGCGGCACTCGGCCCGACCGATGCGGTGGCCGTCAGCTCCCTAGGTAAAGAAGCCTCGCTGACACAGCGTCAGCGCAGCGTGCTGAAAGGCGAATCACTCTTCAATGACGCTTCCGGCATCGTCGGCTTCCAGTTCGCTCTGGCCGCCGCCTTCACTGGCGAATTCGCCGTGGGGCAGGCCGCCGGCGAATTCGTGATCTCCTTCTTTGGCGGCACCTTATTTGGCCTGGTGATAGCAGCAGCGGCCAACTGGCTATTCGAGACCGTGCGATCCCTCGGTTGGGAAACCACCACCACACGTATTCTGATGGAACTGTTCCTGCCCTTCCTGCTGTATTTGGGCGCGGAGGAATTCAATGTGTCCGGCATTCTGTCGGTGGTGGCCGCTGGCCTGTTCATCCGATTCGACCGTACCGGCGTGGGGCCGAATGTGGCACGTACGAATATCGTTTCCACTTCAGTATGGGGTGTGCTGAGTTTCTCGCTCAACGGTGCGGTGTTCATTCTTCTGGGCATGCAGCTGCCGCGCGCCATGAGGGCCAGCTGGTCTGACCCGTATATCAGCAATACCGTGCTGATCGGCATTATTCTGCTGGTCACTCTGGTGGTAATCGCGCTTCGATTCTTCTGGATTGCGGCCATGCTGCGCGTTGCGCGAGATACAATCACCGGCCAGCGCCGCAAAATGACACCCGAACGCTGGCGCTCGGCCGCAGTGATGACCTTTGGCGGCCCCAAGGGAACCATCACGCTGTCATTGATGTTTACCATCCCGTATTACATTGCCGGCGGTGCGCCGTTCCCGATGCGTGACGAGCTGATTTTCATTGCGTCAGGCGTGATTATCGTGACCTTGCTGCTGGCCAACTTCCTGTTACCGCTATTGGCCCCGAACCGTGGCAAGGATCCCAGCGCGGAAATGATTCCGGTGACCATCGATGTGTTACGCGCCACGGTGGAGGAATTGACCGGACGCATCACGCCAGAGAATCGCCGTGCGATTCTGATGGTAATCGACCAATACACCAAGCGCATCGGACGATTGCAGCAGCGCATCGGCGATACCGATCCTCAGGGATTCGAGCAATTGCAGATCGAAGCGCTGCATTGGGAAAAGGAATTCGTGCGCGACCGACTTGCCGACACCAAGGCGCATCCGGCGGCGGATACGGCCACGCAAGAGCTGAACGTCGAAGCCTGCGAGCGCATGCTTGACCAGATTATGAATACGCTGCGTCACACTTCCACTGATCCGACTTCGGGGCATGCGGTATCGCAGATTCGCGGTCGCTTACGCATGTTCCAGCGGCAGATGAGCAATTACGCCAAACGCACGGTGTCCAAGATTCGCCACACCACACCATTGGTGAGCGAGGACCAGATTTTCGCGCGCACCCGCGAACTGCAGGTCGAGGCGATTCATCATGTTATCGGTCGGCTTATTGACGAGATGGGCCAGGATACGTACAACACCGAGCATTGTTCGGCACTGTTGCTGGATTATCGTCGTGCCGAGGCTTCATTGCAGGCACGTCCGACCATGAGCGGCACTACGGAAACCATCACGCAGGTCGAGGACGTAAAGCGCGAGAGCTACGGTATCGAACTCGGTATGATTCAGGACATGTACGAAGCCGGCGACATCAACCGAGCCCAAGCCCGCTCCCTGAGGCGCAACATCTACGTTATGCAGGTCGATGCCGATTCCGGCATCTAGTTTCCTTGGCTCCCTTCTCTGAGGGGAGCCAAGTTGGGGATTGCTATTTCCGTATGATTCTCTTCAGTATGTGCAGTAGTGCTTGCAGTGCTCACTTCGCTCATGGGAGAACAGTCTATGACCGCGCCGGCCACAAGCGCCCTCGATGTCCGATTGCTGTGACGGCCGCGCCAATTCCAGTGATGGCGGCTGACTACAGCACGCCAGAGGTAATGTCGTTGTCGAGCAGCCACTGGCGCAAATCGGCGAACTCCTCAAGACTCACATTGTGATCCAGACCGTGGTAGCTCTTGGTTTTCAGCCACGTATGCTCTTCCAACCAAGCGGCGGTGGCGAACAGTTCGTATTTCGGGATTACGCCATCGTTCTTGCCGTACGTATAGAACACGGGGATATCGTAATCGGCCAGGCGAGAGTCGGCGGGGGCCGTGCCGGGCACCTGACCGGGTGTGTTGAAGCCGGACAGGGAGACGACGGCCCGGTACCGCTCGGGATTGATACGCAACAAATGCACGGCGACCAGCCCACCTTGCGAAAACCCAAGCGGCACCACGTCACGGTCGGCGGGAATGTTGTCGGCCACCCATCGGTCGACTGCTGTGGCGGCGGCATACGCGTCGTAGTCACGATCATCGCCGATAGGCAGGGCATCGTGAAACCACGCGTAGTTGCCGGGGTCGGGACTGCCTTCACGGGCCGGCGCGAGTGTCAGCGGCCCGCGCAGTGCCACGAAGTCGTTATATGGAGCGATGAGGCGCATGATGTCCGCCATGTCTTCTTCGCTGGATCCCCATCCATGCAGGCACAGGAACAGCGGATGCGTGGCATGCTGGTCGAAGCCGCCGCGCGAGGTGACGCTGTGTTCCACGGTGAGTGGCTCGCCAAAACGTCCGGGCACAGTGGTGGATTCGCGGCCGATCAGAGGCTGGCTGGCATTCGCTTCTTTGCTCATACCATTCCAATATAGAGGTCTTGCGCGCTGTGCGGAAAACGATGGACCATGATTTCAATCACATTGGGTAATCCGCGCCGAATCGCCTTGGGACTTTTCAAGGGATACCGGCAATCTGTCAGGCGTTACCGCTGTCTGCGGTATCTGCGGCTGCGGTGATTGTCTCAAGTTCGCCGCCCCACTGCTGCTGCAGTGCGGTCATCTTGCTGGCCTCGCCGAACACCATCCAGCGTTTGCCGTTCAGCAATCGCCAATCACCTTTCGTTTGCTCATTATCAGCGTATTGGCTCAGCAGTTCGGAAATCTTGCTTTCGATAGGTGCCCGGCTGATGGCTGCGGACGATTCCGATTCAAAGGATACGAAGGCCACTCTCGGATCAGTGCACATCTGTACGGTGGTGATGCCCGGCAAACCGCCCGTATCAAGCCCCTGCCATCCTTCTTTGCACGCGCCGGCAGCTTGTTCGATGCCTTGCTCCATCTGTGCGGTATCTTCGACGGGTGCCTTGTCGTTCGACTGCTGAATCAGTCCTTCCGGGAACAATACGCCCACGGCCACGCCGATAACCAAGCAAACTATGGCGCACACCAGTGCGATGATGCCGCCCGCGCCCACTCCCCCGTGAGTGGCGTACCGAGGCATGGTGACTCGCGCAGCGATGACCAGAATCAGGGTGATGCCGATAAGCACCGCCGCCATCAACGCAATGTATCGTCCTGGCACTGCCGTCATAAAGGAAATGGCGTAAGGCGCGATCTCATGAACCGCCGAGGTGGCCGATACCACGACGGCTAGCAGTCCGCTGACAACGGCAAGTCTGCGGCACAATATCGACGTTGGGCTGCTGGCTTTTGTAGCGGCGAATCGCCGGCCGGCATCCCGCCTGGATGGGCGTCGATTCTGTGCACGACGTGAGCTGCGCGAATCGTCATACTGACCATCGCCGAAGAAATCGTAGTCCTCATCGTTGCGGGCCATCGGTGCCCCCTTCCTGCCGATTACACAGCTAGTGTACCGCTATGGCTTGGGAATGGCGGTCATTCGGGGGAATGATTCAGGGCACAAAAAGAACCCCGGCGGTTGCCCGCCGGGGAGAGAAAGGAGAGAGAAGAAGAAAGGGGGTTCAATTGTCGGGAACTGCTGCGGCTCCTGATCAGCTTTCCGCTGACATCTTTTATATAACCACTGCTTTCTGGGTCTACCTCTAAGTTTCTCTGAGAAAAACCTGAGAATACTTGCGATTGATGGACCGCGGAAGCGTGAGGAGCCTCTCACGTTTCCGCCCAAGGCGCTAGACTTGAAGGCAGTATTTATTTGCCCAAGGAGTTTTTCACATGCTGCTGTCCGACCGCGACATTCTCGCCGCACAGTCCGCAGGTCATATCTCACTTGATCCGTGGACCCCCGAAATGGTGCAGCCCGCTTCCATCGACGTGCGATTGGATCGGTACTTCCGTTTGTTCAATAACCACGCCTACACCTATGTCGATCCGGCGGAAAACCAAGGCGCGCTCACCGAACAGTTCGAGGTGGCTCCCGACGAACCGTGGATTTTGCACCCCGGCGAGTTCGCACTGGGTTCCACGTGGGAATACGTCAAGTTGGACCCGTCCATTGCTGCCCGTCTGGAAGGCAAGAGCTCACTGGGCCGATTGGGGATTCTCACCCATTCGACTGCGGGCTTCATTGACCCCGGTTTCGAGGGGCATATTACGCTTGAGCTGTCTAATGTGTCGACGTTGCCGGTCAAACTATGGCCTGGCATGAAAATCGGCCAGATGTGCTTCTTCCAGCTGAGCTCGCCCGCTGAGCACCCTTATGGCTCCAAGGGCACCGGCTCGCATTATCAGGGCCAGCGGGGTCCGACGCCGAGCCGTTCCTACGAGAATTTCTACCGCGCGCACATCGACGACTGAGCGTTGCGACGTACCATTCGGCCGGCGGATGCCGGCCATTTGCTTAATCCCAAGGAGATGTCATGACCAACAGTGATGGCGGGTTCCAGTTCGACTTCCAGCAGCCCGAAAAGCCGGTCAGGCCAACGGTTCCTCCGATTCCCGGGCAAGAGACAGCAGCATATAGCACAGAACCCACGGCACAAGCCACACCGGCTCTGCAGTTCCCGCAGTCTGTGCAGTCTGCGCAGCCCACACAGCCCACACAGTTTGTGCAGCCCGCGCAAGTAGCGTATGCCTCACAACCCACGCAAGCTGTGCCGACCGTACAAGCCGCTCAGCCGACGCAGCCCATCGATCCGGCCATGACGCAACCGTTCTCGCCGCAATTCCTAGCTGCGGTTGCCGCACAAGCACCACAGCCGGCGGCAGCCACGCAGCCAGTAGTATCCGAAACACCAATCGCCACTGCGCCCGGCCAGCAGCAATACGTTTGGGATCAGACGACGCAAAGCTTCCGCCCGGTGGAACCGACAGCGCCGGTGACGCCAGCAGCACCAGCGGCACCGGCGACATCGCCTGTTTCGGTAGCTTCAAACGCCGCGACACAGGCGTTCCAACCCAATCAGGCCGAGCAGCCTGCGGTAGATGCCGAGGCAACACAAGCGTTCCAGCCTGATCAGGTCATGGCAACACAGCCTTTCGAAGCTCAGGCCATGCCGAATGCCGAAACCGCGGCCACACAGGCATACGGCGCATCATCCACCGTATCCGGTGAGACCGTTGCCATGCCGGCAACGCAAGTAGCGTCTGCCGATGATGCTGCAGCCACACAGGTGTTCCAACCGGCCGCCCTGGCCGCTTCGGCACAGGCTCAGCCTGCTGTGATGCCTCCCTCCATTCCGTTGGATCAGGTCTCCGATGAGGACGATTCCGATGGCGCCGAGCCTCGTCACGGCGGTAGCGGCAAAAAGAACACCCGCAAGATCGTCAGCATTGCCGTAGCAGTAGTCGCCGTGATAGCGCTGGTTGTCGCCGGCCTGCTCTGGTGGCATTCCAACAGCAGCAAGGCGAGCCAAGCCGTGGCATTGGCCGAGTGCAAGGTAGCGGCCAAGCAGTACACGAATGCTCAGAAGAAGCTCACCACCGCCATATCCAATGGCCAAACCAGCGCGCAAACATCCACCAGCGATGTGGCCGATGCCAATACGCTCACCACGCTGAATCAGGCGTTGCAAGACGCCGGCAATCCGGCTGACACCGCCAAGTGCGATTCCAACCTCAACGCCACTGAGTTGAAGTCTCACACTAAAGAGCTGCAGAATGATGCCAGCGACATGGCTGACAAGACGGATGCCATCAACAACGCGATCAAGGCCGTTAATACTTCAAAGGCGACGGCCGATACCAACACACTGAAATCGAACCTGAGCTCGGCTATTTCGCAGGCGCAGGGCACGCTGGATAATTCCGCGGGCAGTGTGGCCGATGAAAACACCCGCACCGCGCTGCAAAACGCCATCACCGAGGCCAATACGGTGATGAACGGGACCAGTCCGTCCGAATCCGACGTCAATAATGCGATTTCTAAACTGCAGAAGGCCGAGTCCGACGTCACCGCCTCGATGCAGGCCAAGCAGCAGGCAGATGCCGCCAAGCAAGCTCAGGAAGAGGCTCAGCAGAAGGCTGACCAAGAGGCACAGCAGAAGTCTCAAGACGAGTCCAACAATAGCGACAACAATAACGGCGGCGACAACTCCACCTCTACTGACGGCACCGACGGCAGCAACAACTGAGGTCTGCAGCGTTCTCCTGTTTCCCATGGGGCGGTAACTCCCCATGGGGCGGTTAGCATATTTTCCTTTTTCGCGGAATAATGCCGTTTTCAGCGACCGCCCCATGGGATAGTTACCGCCCCATGAGGAGCCGTTTGGATATAGCAGTGGGCCGGGCTCTGAATACCAGAGCCCGGCCCACTGCTATATGCCCACAATCAGGGCTATTGCGATGGCTTAACGCTTGGCCATCGCGCGTAGCACAATCTTGCGCAGTTCGGAGGCAATCAGCACGATTGCGGCCAGGCAGATGCATTCCACCCAAGCCATCGGGCTCAATGCCACGGTGCCGAACGGACCGTTGAGGAACGGCACGTAAATCACCACGAGCTGCAGCGCCACGGACAAACCAATCGCACCCCATAGCCACTTGTTGGAGAACAGACCCACGAATGCGGACTGCAGATGCGAACGGGAGGACAGCGCGTTGAACAGCTGGGCAAACACCAGAATCGTGAAGCCCATCGTACGGGCCTCGGTCATCTGCGCTTCATGGCCGATGGCATCCACCGAGCGGTCGGTGAACAAGCCGCCGGACAGGTGCATGTCCATACCAATCAGCGTGACGATGGCCATGATGACGCCGATGTAGATGATGTCGCCCCACATGGAGGCGTCAATCACGCGGTCCGTCACCTTACGCGGTTTACGACCCATCACATCGTCGGTCTGCGGGTCCACGCCCATAGCCAACGCCGGCGCGGCATCGGTCAGCAGGTTGATCCACAGCAACTGTGTGGCGAGCAGCGGCACGGTGACGCCCACGGTTTCCGGCTGGCGGATGCCGAGGAAGCCAGCAAACACCACACCGAGGAACACGGTGAACACCTCACCCACATTGGAACTCAGCAGGTAGCGCAGGAACTTGCGGATGTTGTCGAAGATCACGCGACCCTCGCGTACGGCGGCCACAATGGTGGAGAAGTTGTCGTCCGCCAGAATCATCTTGGCGCTCTGCTTGGTCACTTCGGTGCCGGTGATGCCCATGGCCACGCCGATGTCCGCGGACTTGACTGCCGGGGCGTCGTTCACACCGTCGCCGGTCATGGCCACGATGTTGCCTTGACGCTGCAAGGATTCGACGATCTTGAGCTTGTGCTCGGGGGCCACGCGCGCGTACACGGACACTTCGGACGTGGCCTTGTCGAGTGCGGCCTCATCGGGCAGCTGGTCGAGCTGGTCGCCGGTCAGGGCCTTGCCGTCCTTGGCGATGATGCCAAGGTCGGAGGCGATGCGGGCGGCGGTCAGCGGGTGGTCGCCGGTGATCATCACCGTGCGGATGCCGGCACGATGGGCCTCGGTCACGGAGTCGCGCACCTCAGTACGCGGCGGATCGATAATGCCGACCATGCCATTCCAGATGAGATCGGTTTCGATGGCTTCGGCCTGATCGGCGATGTCGGACACCTGGCCTGCGGCGTTGACGCTTACACCGGGCACATCAGCCAAAGAACTGGTTTCCAGCGGACGGCAGGCCTCGCCAAGCGTACGGTAGGCCTCGGAGGAGAGACGTTCGACGGTGGCGAGAATCGACTGGCGATCGCCTTCGGTGAGCTTACGGACCTGACCACCCACGCGGATGCGCGTGCAGTAGCTCAACAGCACGTCGGGCGCGCCCTTGGCGAACACGGTGAGCTTGTCTGAATCGGTGCTGTCCTTGGCGATGATGGACATGCGCTTGCGTTCGGAGGTGAACGGAATCTCGCCAACGCGCGTGTAGCGCTTGATCTTGCGATCGGCCTTGACCTTGCGTGCGGCCACGATCAGCGAGACTTCGGTGGGGTCGCCCACAATCTCCCAACGGCCGTTCTCCTCGCGTAGTTCGCCGTCGTTCGCGAGCGTGCCGGCCACAAGCGTGGCGACGACTTCATCGGCCACAATCTGGGCCTGCTCGGATTCAGGACTGACGCCACCGGTCATAACCATGCGGCCTTCCGGCGCGTAACCGGTGCCGGTGATCTGCACTGCGCCGGACGGGGTGACCACGCGCTCCACGGTCATCTCGTTGCGGGTCAGCGTACCGGTCTTATCCGAGCAGATCACGGAAGCGGAGCCCAAGGTCTCCACCGAATGCAGTTTCTTGACGATGGCGTTGTGCGCGGCCATACGCTGCACACCAAGCGCCAGCACCACGGTCAGGATGGCGGCCAAGCCTTCCGGCACGGCGGCCACAGCCAGCGAGACGGCCAACAGCAAGGAATCAATCACGTCATGGACGTCGTTGAAGCCTTCCAGCACGGCGAGCGCCACCAGCACCACGACAGCGATGACGCACACCGCAATGCCGAGGATCTTGGAGACGTAATCCATCTCCTTCTGCAGCGGAGTTTTCTCATCTTCGGTGGCGGAGAGCATGTCGGCGATCTTGCCGACCTGCGTATTCATACCGGTGCCGGTCACGATTGCGCGGCCGGTGCCTTGCGTCACGGAAGTGCCGTTGAAGATCATGTTGGCGCGGTCGCCCAGCGCCTTGGCTTCGGTGAGTGTGTCCGGCTTCTTGCCAACCGGCACGGATTCGCCGGTCAGTGAAGCCTCGGCGATGCGCAGGCTGGCCGCGTTGACCAGTCGGCCATCAGCGGAGACCGAATCGCCTTCCGCAAGGACGATGATGTCGCCGGGGACCACGTCGGCGGTGTTGATGCGCATGACCTTGCCATCGCGCAGCACCGAGGTCTGCGGGGCCGTCATTTGTGCGAGCGCTTCGACGGCCGCCTCGGCCTTGGCTTCTTGCATATAGCCGAGCACAGCATTGACAATCAGGATCAAGATGATCACGATGGCGTCGAACGGCAGCACTTCGCCGCCTTCCGCGCCGGGCTGCGCATTGGCTTTTTCGATGAACCAAGCGATCACCGAGATAATAGTGGCCGCGATCAGCAGGTAGACCAGCGGATCTTGGAATTGGGCCAGGAATTTCTTCCATTTCGGTACGGGCGGGGCGCTGGCGAGCTCGTTCGGGCCGAATTTGACCAGTCGGCGCTTGGCTTCTTCCTCGCTCAGGCCGTGGGATGGGTCGACGTTCAGGGCTTTGGCCACGTCGTCGGCGCTGGTCAGACTTGGATCAGTATCCCCCAATAGCGCTTCCTGTGCGCGCACCTCTTCCGATTCCACGACCCCGTTCGTTGCGGTCGTGGACACTGCGGATTGATCTTTGAGATCATCCATAATGTTCTCCTTGGTATTGCCGCGGAGTAGTCAGCCTTGCGGCCGCTGCCGGGTTTTCTCTCCCGGCTGGACGCACAGGACTGCGCGGTTATGGACACCGGCGCAACTGCTGCCGATGCATACGATTGCCATTATTCCATAACCGCGTGGCGCACTTGGCGCACAGCGTAATAGCGTTTTGCCTAGAACAGGCGACGCAACCAGGCCTCAGCCAAATCAGGCCAACACTGCACGCATTCGACGATGTGCGCATAGAAGCCGTTACCGGCAGTTTCCGCATTGGCCAAGGACAGGCCGTGGCTGCCTTCAGGGAACAGGTGCGCCTCAATGCTCACGCCGGCGGCCCGGCAGGCCTGGATGAGCATTAGCGTGTTCTCCACGGGCACGGCGTCGTCGGTCATGGTATGCCAGACGAAGACGGGTGGCGTTTTGGCATCGATGTGCTTTTCGATGGAGAACTTGTCCAGCAAAGCCTGATTGTGAGCTTGGTCCCCTAGCAGGCATTGGAAGCTGCCGCGATGGGCGTACTTGCCGGCGGTGATTACTGGGTACGAGAGCATCAGCGCGTTCGGGCGCACGGCGTCCGGGTCTATGCCGCCCTGTTCGCGGATGTCTTCGTCGCCGACCGAGGTGGCGAGGTTGGCGGCCAGATGCCCGCCTGCGGAAAAGCCGAGTACGGCCACTTGCGCGGGGTTTACATGCCACTGATCCGCATTGGCGCGAATCAGGCGCATTGCCTCGGCAGCCTCCAGCAAAGCCACCGGATAGCGGCTGGGCTGCACCGAATAGCGCAGCACGAATACGGCGAAGCCTTTGGCCAGGAATTGCAGGGCCACTGGCTCGGCTTCGCGGTCAGAAGTCATGGCGTAGCCGCCGCCAGGCAAAATCAGGATGGCCGGGCGTATACGGTCCGGTTCCATCTCCTCGCTGTTGTCGGCCACATAGCCAAAGAATCGCGCCTCGCTGCCATCAATGCCAACGATGGTTTGTTGAATGTATTGCATGCCATACATCATACGCGCAGAGAATAGTTCTCGATAAGAACCACTCGCCATATGCGGTCTTGCCCGTATCTCCAAACCGAATAACACTTACAGCGAATCGTGAAGACTGCGGGCCATGGCGCGGTCGCGCGAGCCTTTGGTGAGCTTGAGACCGAGGGTCACGGCAATCAACACAACAGTGCAGGCGATCCACAGCGTTCGACCGCCGAAGTTGCTGATAGTCCAGCCACCAATCAGCGGCGCCAGCGCAACCGACACCGACCACACTACGTTGTAGACGCCCTGATACGTGCCACGCGCCGACGCGGGTGCCATGGCGGCAACCGTAGTGGTGGCGATAGGGAATGTGCCCAGCTCACCCAGCGTCCACAGCACTACGGCAAGCGCGAATCCGCCCCAAGAATGGGCCGCGGCCTGCACCGCATAGCCGATGACGGTTACGGCGAGGCCCATCACCAGCACGCGTGAATTGCCCATGCGCGCGAACAGTTTCATCGCGGGAATCTGTAGCAGGCACAACATACCGCCATTGATGGTGAGCAGCACCGAATACTCGCCCAGCCCTAGACCAAGGTCCGTCATGGCAATGGGCAGGCCGGAGGTGCTTTGGAAGTACACAAGGAAGTAGCCGAACATCAGCAGGGAGAAGCCGAGGAATGGAGTATCGGTGAGCACGCGCCGCCAATTGCGAGACATGGCGCCCTTGACACTGGCAGCCGGTGCGGCATCCGAGTGATTCGGCCTCTCAATGCCGGCGAATTCCGCATGGGTAACACTGCATTCGTCTTCATGGCGCACCGCACTTGGCACCGATACAGTAATCCCCAAATGCCGCACCTCGCGGAAGAACGCAATCAGCAATATCGTGACGGCTATCATCACCGCCGCTTCAACGTAGAACATCAGCGAATACGAGATCTTGACCAGCTGGTTGGCCACAATCGGTCCAATCGCGTACCCAAAATTAATCGCCCACGATTGCAGTACGTATGCACGTTGCTGACGTTCGGCAGGCACCACATCCGCGATATACGCGGCGATGGCCGGGCTGGGCAGCGAGGCGAACGCACCATAGACGAACAGAGCCGCGCCTAAAGACACAGGATCAGTGAGTACGGAAACGACCAGCAGGGCAGCCGCTGCGCCGATTTCGCCGATGATAATCATGGATTGGCGGCCGAATCTGTCGGACAAGGTACCGCCGAACAGGCAGCCGATGATTGCGCCGAAGCCGTACATGGCCACGACTGTGCCCACCACACCCTCATCGAGGCGCAGCGCGGAAACCAAATATATCGACAAGAATGAGGTCACGAAGCGACCCATCCACAGAATCAGAATCGCCAACCATAATCCCCAATACAGCAGGGACAGTCCGAATATCATACGCTGCTTCTTCACTCTCAATACCTTACCGGCTACCGACGGCGGAATAGCCGCGTTTTGGCGCGGGGTGCTGGGACAATAGCACCTATGGCTATCAAAAAAGGACCGACCAAGGGGTCGGGTGGCAAGCATCGCAACAAACTGAAGGGCTACGGCCCCACTCCCAAGGCCGAGGACCGCGTCTATCACAAGGCGTACAAGGCCAAGAAAGCGGCCGAACGTCGGCAGATGGCCGACCCGCGTCTGGCAGCCCGCCGTCGAGTGGACAAGTTCGCTTCGGCGGATACTTCGGATCTGGTGTACGGCCGTAATTCCGTGCTGGAAGCACTGCGCGTAGGCGTACCTTCTTCCACGCTGTACATCATGTCTCGTATTGAACATGACGATCGTACTCGCGAAATCGTGAAAATCGCTGGTATGAACGGCCTGCACATGCTGGAGGCCGATCGTCTGGAGATGGATCGTATCGCCCGCTCTGGCAACCATCAGGGCGTGATTCTGAAGGTCGATCCGTTCCAGTACTCCTCGCTGAACGAGCTGGCCGATCGTGCTGAGAAGAAGGCCAAGGCAATGGAGGCCGCGAATTCGGCGGCCGCCCGTATTGCTGCGCGACCGCTGTTTATCGCATTGGACGGCGTGACCGATCCGCAGAACCTGGGTGCCGTGATTCGTTCGGCGGCCGCATTCGGTGCCAATGGTGTGATTCTGCCGGAACGCCGTTCCGCTTCAGTGAACGCCGCCGCTTGGAAGGTGTCTGCCGGTGCGGCCGCGCATATGCCGGTGGCGCGCGTGGTGAACCTGACTAAGGCACTTGAGGGCTTGAAGGAGCGTGGATACTACGTTGTCGGCCTTGACGGTGGCGGCGATAAGCTCGTCGGCGAGACTGGCTTTGAATCCGATCCGCTCGTTGTAGTGCTCGGTTCGGAAGGCAGCGGTTTGGGCCGACTGGTGCGCGAAACCTGCGACGCGATTGCCGGCATCCCGATCAGCTCGTCTGTTGAGTCGCTGAACGCTTCAGTGGCGGCGGGTATCAGCCTGTACGCGGTGTCCAACGCACGGCGCAAGGCTGCGGCGGAGTGATTGTCGCTTGAGGCCGTAATAGGTTGTACATACACGGAAGCCCCTCTATTTGAGGGGCTTCTTTGTGTGATGGGCTCACCTACAGACAGTCCACCGGATTGTCCGCTTAATGACTCCACACTGCCGCATCCGGATCGTCATCGGGGTTGTAGCCGTCGTCGTCCGGGTCGCTGTAGGTGGATTCGTCGTCAATGACGCCGGAATCGGCCTCTTCGTTAAGTTCGGCGAGTGCCTTGGAGTCAAGGCTGTAGCTCGGCAGAGCGTTGTCGATGTAGCTGGTCACGGCCTCGCCCATCGGCACGTCGTGGCCGGCCTTCTCCGCCAGGAACCAGCGATGGTCAAGCACCTCATGGAAGAACTGAGCAGGCTCGATCTGGGAGCGATATTCGCGCGGAATCATACGCACGGTCGGCTCGAACACCTCACGCATCCAGTCGGTGGCCACGATTTCCAGATCCTCGCCCTCACGCCACGTGGAGGCACGGTAGGCGTCAAGGTCGTTGAGCAGACGACGGGCCTGGTTCTCCTGCACGTCAAGGCCGGTGAGGCGCAGCAGCTTGCGGTTGGCGTAGCCGGCGTCCACCACGCGCGGGCGGACCAGCACACGCTTGCCGTCCTCGGCGGTCTTCATTTCCAGCTCGTCCACGTCGAAGCCCAGCTCGTTGAGCTTGTTGACGCGCTGCTCGATCTTCCACATTTCGTCCGGGTTGAACTTGTCGGTGTCGGTCAGGGCGCTCCACAGCGAGTGGTAGCGGTCGACTAGGCGGTTGCCCACCTCGATCTCATCCACGTCGCCGGGCAGTAGCTTGCCGGACGCCAAATCCATAAGTTCGCCGATGATGTTGGTGCGGGCCAAGTCGATATCGTATTCGCGCTGGCCGTCGGTGAGCTGGGCTTGCAGGTCACCGGTCTCGGCGTCCACCAGGAAGGCGGAGAAAGCGTCGGCGTCGCGCAGGAACAGGACGTTCGACAGGGACACATCGCCCCAGTAGAAGCCGGCCAGGTGCAGGCGCACCAGCAGCACGGCGAGGGCGTCAATCAGTCGTTCGGCGGTGTCCGGGCGCAGGTTGCGGGCGAACAACGCACGGTACGGCAGCGAGAACTTCAAGTGCCGGGTGACCAGAATCGCCTCCAGCGGCTCCCCTTCACGGGTATGACGGCCGATGACCACGGCGATCGGGGTCACAGTTGGCAGTTCGAGCTTCTGCAGTCGACGCAGGATCTCGTACTCTCGCTCGGCCACCTGGCGCGTGATCTCCTTCATGGCGTACACCTCGTCGCCCACGTGCACGAATCGCACGACGTGGCGGGAGATGCCTCGCGGCAGGTTGGCCAGCAGGTCCTTAGGCCAGGTGGCCAAGGGCTTGTGCCAGGGCAGCGTGAACATCTTTGGGTTCGAGCTGGCGGCGGTGATTTTCAGTGCTTGCGGTTCGGCTGAATTGGCGTGTTCGTCTTCGGCTTTGACAGACGTGGCCTTCAGCGCACGCGGATCCATCTGGGGCAATTCGTTCAACTCCATGTGTTCGATTTTACGTGTCGTTCGCGATGTGTGCTCCTTTGCCACGACTTCGGCGCGTTATGTTTACGGGAAAAACACCGTTTGGTCTCTCCCTCAGACCGTCTAAAAGGCAAAAGAAAAGCCCCGCAGCTATGCAGGGCTTTTCCAACGAGGCCATAAGAGAGGAAGAGAATAACCTCGTTTAATGGTTGACGAAGCTATTAGACCTCGCCAAGTATCTACTAGTTCAGACGCAGCTCAGTCGACGGAGCGAACAGGTGCATCTTGGCCGGGTCAATCTTGATCTTGACGGTCGCGCCAACCTTCGGCAGCGCACGCGGATTCACACGAATCGTGGTGAGCTTGTTCTGGTCGGACATGACCTGGGAAGCCTCAGCGGCGGAGCCATCGGTGATGATGTTGCCGTAGATGTAGCCATCGGAGCCCAGATCCTCGACGTTGACGACCTTCAGGGAGAAGGCGTTCGGGTCGTCAGCCGGGGCCAGGCCAGCGTCCTCAGGACGGAAGCCGACCACGATCTGGCCGTTGTCTTCGGCGGTGAGCTTGTTGACGGCCTCAGCCGGCAGGTCCACGGTGTCCTCACCGATCTTCGCCTTGCCGTTGACCACCGGGTGGGTGTTCAGGTTCATCGACGGGGAGCCGATGAAGCCGGCGACGAAGACGTTGGCCGGACGATCGTACAGCTCAGTCGGGGCGCCGACCTGCTGCAGGATACCGAGCTTGATGACGGCGATGCGATCGCCCATCGTCAGGGCCTCGGTCTGATCGTGGGTCACGTACAGGGTGGTGACACCCAGCTGGCGCTGCAGAGCAGCGATCTGGGTACGGGTCTGGACACGGAGCTTGGCGTCGAGGTTGGACAGCGGCTCATCCATGAGGAAGACCTTCGGCTCACGGACGATTGCACGGCCCATGGCCACACGCTGACGCTGACCACCGGACAGAGCCTTCGGCTTGCGGTCGAGGTACTCGGTCAGGTCGAGGATCTCAGCGGCCTTCTCGACGCGCTTGCGGATCTCGTCCTTCGGAGTGCCGGCGATCTTCAGGGCGAAGCCCATGTTGTCGGCAACGGTCATGTGCGGGTACAGAGCGTAGTTCTGGAACACCATTGCGATGTCGCGGTCCTTCGGCTGCATCGTGGTGACATCCTTGCCACCGATGAGGATGCGGCCCTTGTTGACCTCTTCCAGGCCGGCGAGCATACGAAGGGTCGTAGACTTACCACAGCCAGAAGGGCCGACGAGGACGAGGAACTCGCCATCCTTGATATCAAGATTCAGATCATCCACGGAGGGCTTATCGTTGCCCGGGTAGATACGAGTGACGTGGTCGAAAACGACTTCTGCCATAATTACTAATCCTTTCAGAGGCAGGTACGTGCCTCACGATCCGTTGTAAAGGGATTTGTTCTTTACTGTGCTTCCGCCCTCGCCACCGACGTACAACTTTGCTTTCGGAAACTGCAAGCTTCAGCGTTTACTTTTTTCCGGTTCAGTGAAGGTTCTCTTCGTTGAGCCGAGAACTACTATACACGGACCGTGGACCAAGGCAAGTGGCGTGTCTGAAATGTAGTTAACTTTATGGGCGTTTCTGGGGGTGTTGTGTGGTTCGGCCCATGACACGCCTGTTTCTCGAACGTGCGAACCGGCACGCCCGACGTAGAGCAGGTCTGCTCTTCCCGGACTGATGGATTCCATCAGTCGCCGACTAATGCGACACAGACTCGAAGGTGACGCCGTTGCGGGCGGCTTTGCGCTCGGCCTTGCGCTCCTCGGCGTCTTCGATGCGCTGGATGCGCAGCTGGCGCCAGTCCTCGCGCATGTCGCGGAAACGGTCGGCCAGCGTTACGTCATCGTTCTCGGCATCGCCATCAGTACCGCTGCCATCGGCCTTACCGAACGTGCCATCGGCCACCTTGGTGACGCCCAGCTTGAGCAGTCCGAGCAACTCACGCAACGTTTCCGGTACGGGCTCATCGCCCTCATCGGCGGACTTGGTCAGGCCCTCGATGCGACGACGAAGCGCGTCGGCGTCCTCGGGATCGATCTTGAGCCCGGCGATCAGCGACTGGCGCATGGTCTCGTAATCGAGGTTGGCAAAGAAATTCAGCTGTTGCAGCGTCATGAAGCCCTTGAGCTCGGGAAATCGGTGGACGATGTATTCCTCGCGGTCGTCGGCGGCGCGGGTCCAGTCGCGGGTGAGCTGCGGATCCCAGTTGGCGGTAATCGATCCCTCGCGCATGCGGTAGTGGTACAGCGCCTTGGGCAGACGGACCACGCGCGTGGCCTCGCCGATCACGTTGCAGATACGGGAGAGATCCTCGATTTTGCGCCCCACCGGGAAGGAGAATCCGGTGCCCTGATAGGTGGAGGCGGGTGCCAGGAAGGCCCAGAAATAGCCGTCGATCTCAGCCTTGACCTGCTTTTTGATGGCCTCGACCGGGGTCAGAACCTGCACCTCGGTGAAGTCGTTGTGGCGATAGTTGGACAGCAGCGGCTTGTTGTTCTCGGAGATGGTGTCGAACTGGAACATCACCAGATCGGCATCGTATTCACGCATGGCATTCAGGCAGTCCTCCACCAACGTGGGGGCCACGGTATCGTCGGAATCGGCGAAGTATATGTACGCACCGGTGGCCCCGGCGATGCCGGTGTTGCGGGCGTCGGACAGGCCGCCGTTGGGCTTGTGAATCACGCGTATGCGCGGGTCGCGGGCGGCCCAGGCGTCGCACATGGCCGGGCAATTGTCAGGCGAGCCGTCGTCGACCAGCAGAATCTCCAGATTGGCGTACGTCTGCGCGGCAACAGACGCCACGCATTCGTCGAGGAACTTCTCGACCTTATATACCGGAATAATGATGCTGACCAACGGATCCTGTTCCATATCTCCAGCGTAACGCCGCCGCACGAACGCGGATGGAATCCGGCCGATATCAGGGACATCAGGATAAGATGCTTGGAGAAGACGTGACAGGGAGGTGCAGTCATGCGCGATATCAGGGTTGGAGTGGTCGAGGACGATCCCGCCTCCTGCCAACGGGTGCTTGACCATCTCAATCAGTACCGTAGCGAAACCGGTACGGAATTCACGATTTCCGTATTCGACGATGGTGAGCAAATCGTCGAGAAATATACGCCGATGTACGACATTCTGTTTCTGGACATCGAGATGCAGCACATGGACGGCATGGCGGCGGCCCGGCGCATCCGCGAGCGCGACAACACTGTGGTTATCGTGTTCATCACCGCCGCCCCGCAGTACGCGATCAACGGGTACGAAGTGCAGGCGCTCTCCTATCTGCTCAAGCCGGTGCCGTACTTCGCATTCCGCCAGGAGCTGAAACGGTCGATCGATATGGTGCGTCGGCGTGGCAGCGAGTCGCTGCTCATCGAGGCCGGCGGGCGGCAGATGCGCGTGGAGCTGGCGGATGTGCTGTATCTCGAGTCGATTCGGCACACGATCATCGTGCATACGTTGAGCGGCAAACTCTCGGTGTCCGGCACGCTCAAGGATTTCGAGGAGCGACTAGCCGATCAGGACTTCTTCCGTTCCAACTCCTGCTATCTGGTGAATCTGCGGCATGTGGTGGGCGTCGAGGGGCAGGACTGCGTGATGTCGAACGAGGAGCTGCTGCGGGTGAGCCGGCCGCGCAAGAAGGCGTTCCTGACCGCGCTGGCGAACTACATGGGCGCGGCGTGATGAGCACCACCATCACCAATGCGCTGCCGGACATCCCGCGCCTGTACACCGGCATCTGCGAATGGCTGGCCTGCGTGGTCTATCTGCTGGTCATCTACCGGCGCGTGCCGCTGCGGCGCACGATTGCGGTCGGGCTTATCGGCCTGCCGGCGATGATCGCTATCCAGTATTTCGACGGCGTGATGCCCATCTGGTTCTGGGTCATCGGTATGCTGCTTGCGTTCGCCGGCATGTGGGCGATTATCTTGTTCGGCGCGGGCACCGGCAAGCGCGAGGGCATGTATATTGCGGCGCGCGCGTTCGTGCTGGCCGAACTGGTCGCCTCGTTGCACTGGCAGTTGGTGATGTTCCTGAACTTGGGCGAGAACCCCGAGCGGGCGCAGTTGTTCTCACTGCTGTTACTGGCGGTCACGTACGCCGTCTGCTTCACGGTGGCGTGGCTAATCGAACGCGGCAATTTTGCCAATGATGCGCCGACCGTCGCCACAGCGCAGCTGGCAATCGGTACGGGAGCCATCACCATCGTGACGTTCGCCATGAGCAACCTGAGCTTTGTGTCCACCAATACGCCGTTCTCCGGCACAGTGGGCCAGGAGGTGTTCTATATCCGCACGTTGGTGGATTTCTGCGGGTTCGCGATTCTGTACGCGCAGCAGGAGCAGGCGCGGCGCATGGAGGCGAGCGCCGAGCTGACGTCCATCAACGCTCAGCTGGAAAGCCAGCATCAGGAGTATCTGGCGTCCAAGGAGAATATCGAGTCGATCGGGCGGCTTGCGCATGATCTGAAGCATCAGATTGCGGCGTTGCGCGCGGAGGTGGACCCGGAGCATGCGGCGGCCGGCTTCGAGCAGCTGGAGGCTTCGGTGGCGCAAGTCAGCGCCCAGCAGCATTCCGGCAATCCGGTGCTGGACGTGATTCTGACCACCAAAATGCGCACGTGCGCGGATCGCGGCATCACGCTGACCGCCGTGGCGGACGGCAAGCTGCTGGAGGGCATGTCGTCGATGGATATCGCCTCGCTGTTCGGCAACGCGCTGGACAACGCGATCGAGGCGACCAGCAAACTGCCCGACCCGCAGCAGCGGCTGATTCGGCTCGCGCTGTACGGGCAGGGGCAGTTCACGGTGATTCGCGTGGAAAACTACTACGATTCCGCGCTCAAGAAGGATTCGACCGGCGCGCTGCGCACCACCAAGCGTGATTCGTCGCGGCACGGGTTCGGCGTGAAGTCAATCCGGCACATCGCCATGCAGTACGGCGGCGAAGTGACAATTCGCACCGAGGACCACTGGTTTGTGCTGACGGTGCTGCTGCCGAGGTGAATCAGAAGTCCCAGTCGTCGTCATCGGTTTCTTCGGCTTTGCCCATCACGTAGGAGGAGCCGGAGCCGGAGAAGAAGTCGTGGTTTTCGTCGGCGTTCGGGCTCAGGGCGGCCAGGATCGCGGGGTTCACATCGCAAATCTCAGCCGGGAACAAAGCCGGGTAACCGAGGTTCATCAGCGCCTTGTTGCCGTTGTAGCGCAGGAACTTCTCGACGTCATCGGTCAGGCCCACGCGATCGTACAGCGACTGGGTGTACTCCACCTCGTTGTCGTACAGCTCGTTAAGCAGGTCGTATGTGTAGTCCTGCAGATCCAGGCGCTCGGCATCGCTCAGCTGGGCGATGCCCTTCTGGTACTTGTAGCCGATGTAGTAGCCGTGGACGGCCTCATCGCGGATAATCAGACGAATCACGTCGGCGGTGTTCGTCAGCTTGGCGTGCGCGGAGAAGTACATCGGCAGATAGAAGCCGGAGTAGAAGAGGAACGATTCGAGCAGGGTGGAGGCCACCTTGCGCTTGTACGGGTTGTCGCCCTCGTAGTAGTCGAGCACGATTTCCGCCTTCTTCTGCAGAAACTCGTTGTTCTCGCTCCAGTCGAATGCGGCATCGATCTGTTCGGTGGAGCACAGGGTGGAGAAGATGGACGAGTAGCTTTTGGCGTGCACGGATTCCATGAAGGCGATGTTGGTGTACACGGCCTCCTCGTGCGGGGTGAGCGCGTCCGGAATCAGGGAGACGGCGCCGACCGTACCCTGGATGGTGTCAAGCAGGGTCAGGCCGGTGAACACGTGCATGGTGAGCGTGTGCTCGTCCTCGGTCATCTTCTGCCAGCTGGGGATGTCGTTAGAGACGGGGACTTTTTCGGGCAGCCAGAAGTTGCCGGTCAGGCGGTCCCAGACCTCAAGGTCTTTCTCATCTTCGAGGCGGTTCCAGTTGATTGCGGAGACGCGGTCGATGAGTTTCAGCGGTTTGCGCGGAATGGAAATCGGTGCCATGGGGATTCCTTTGCATTACTCGTCTTGGGAGTTGTCGGCGGGCTTGTTTTCAAACTCCTCCGGCGCGGTCAGCCGGAGCAGTGCCTTATAAATCATTGGTGACATTGCAGGTTCCTTAGAGTGGCCTCTGGTTGTTCGATGTGTGCGGAGACCGCCGTCTGAGGCCGAAGGCGTACGAAGGTACGTCGAGTGCCGAAGAAAGGCGGTATACGCTCCATCGAACGATCAGAGCATGCAGCTGACGCAGCCTTGGACCTCAGTGCCTTCCAGGGCTTGCTGGCGGATGCGGATGTAGTAGAGGGTTTTGATGCCCTTGCGCCAAGCGTAGATCTGAGCCTTGTTGAGGTCGCGGGTGGTGGCGGTGTCCGGGAAGAACAGCGTCAGCGACAGTCCCTGATCCACGTGCTGGGTGGCCTCGGCGTACGTGTCGACGATGGCCTTCCAGCCAATCTCGTAGGCGTCCTTATAGTACTCAAGGTTGTCGTTGGTCATGTAGGCGGCCGGGTAGTACACGCGCCCAATCTTGCCTTCCTTGCGAATCTCGATCTTGGAGGCGATCGGGTGAATCGAGCTCGTGGAATGGTTGATGTACGAGATCGAGCCGGTGGGCGGCACGGCCTGCAGGTTCTGGTTGTAAATGCCATCCTTCAGAATCGCGTCGCGCAGGGCCTCCCAATCGGCCGCAGTCGGAATCGCGATGCCGTACTGCTCGAACAGCGCACGGACCCGTTCGGTGCGCGGGGTGAGCGAACGACGACCATCGGTGTACTTGTCGAAGTAGTTGCCCTGGCCGGCCGGCTTGGCGTAGTCGCTCGTAGCGAAGCTGGCGAACGCGCGGCCATGCTCCACGGCAAGCGCGTGCGAGGCGCGGTAGGCGTGGTAGGCGACCGTCATGAAGTACATGTCGGTGAAGTCGAGGCCCTCTTCGGAACCGTAGTGGATGCCTTCGCGGGCCAGGAAGCCGTGCAGGTTCATCTGGCCGAGGCCGATGGCGTGGCCCTCCTCATTGGCGCGGCGAATCGAGGGCACCGCGTTGATGCTGGTGTGCTCGGCCACCGAGGTGAGTGCGCGGATCGCCGTCTCCACCGTGTGGGCCAAGCCGCCATCCATCGTCTTGGCGATGTTGAGCGAACCCAGATTGCAGGAGATGTCGCGGCCGACATGCGCATACGTGAGGTCCTCGTTGTATGCGCTCGGCTCCTGCACCTGCAGGATTTCAGAGCACAGGTTGGACATGGTCACGCGGCCTTCGATCGGGTTCGCGCGGTTGACCGTGTCCTCGAACACGATGTACGGGTAGCCGGATTCGAACTGCAGTTCGGCGATGGTGGTGAAGAACTTACGGGCGTCGATGTAGGTCTTCTTGATGCGGTCGTCGGCCACCATCTCGTCATAATGCTCGGTAACGGAGATGTCGGCGAACGGCTTGCCGTACACGCGCTCCACGTCGTACGGGCTGAACAGGGCCATCTGGGCCTTCTGCTTGGCCAGTTCGAACGTGATGTCCGGAATCACCACGCCAAGAGCCAGCGACTTGATGCGGATCTTCTCGTCCGCGTTCTCTCGCTTGGTGTCCAGGAAGCGCAGGATGTCCGGGTGGTGGGCGTTGAGGTACACCGCGCCCGCGCCCTGACGCGCGCCGAGCTGGTTGGCGTAGGAGAAGGAATCCTCCAGCAGCTTCATAATCGGAATCACGCCACTGGACTGGTTTTCGATGTGCTTGATCGGAGCGCCGAGCTCACGCAGGTTGCTCAGCAGCAGAGCCACGCCACCGCCGCGTTTGGAGAGCTGGAGGGCCGCGTTGATGCCGCGCGAAATCGACTCCATGTTGTCTTCGATGCGCACCAGGAAGCAGCTGACCGGTTCGCCACGCTGGGCCTTGCCGAGGTTCAGGAAGGTCGGGGTGGCGGGCTGGAATCGGCCGGCGAGCATTTCGTCGACGTATTCGGTGGCCTGCGCTTCGTTGCCGGCGGCGAGTTCCAAGGCCACTGCCGCACAACGCTGCGGGAAGTCCTCAAGATAGAGGCGACCATCGAACGTCTTGAGGGCGTAGGACGTGTAGAACTTGAACGCACCAAGGAAAGTGCCGAACTCAAAGCCGGCGGACTCGACGTGCTCGTAGAAGCGGTCGAGGAATTCAGCGGAGTACTGGGCAAAGACGTCGGGGTTGTAGTACTGGTTGCTGATGAGGTAGTCGAGGCGTTCGGCGGTGGAGGCGAACCGCTTGATGTTGGCGGCCACGTGCCCGGTCACGTATTCGCGTTCGGCGGCCTTGTCTTTGTCGAACTGGATCTTGCCGTCGGCGTCATAGAGGTTGAGCATCGCGTTGAGCGCGTGGTAATCGTGCGCCGGATCATACTGTTCCGCTGCAGTGTCGGCAGTGTTGTCGAGCGACAGTTCGGTGTTGGTGAGGTCGGTCATTGGAGTCCTTATTGCTGTTGAGCGAAGAATCGGACGAGGCCGTTGCGGACGGCAGCGGTGTCTTCTGGCGTGCCCATGAGTTCGTAGCGGTATAGGTAGGGGACGTGGCATTTGGCGGCGATGATGTCGCCGGCGGCACAGTAGGCCTCGCCGAAGTTGGTGTTGCCTGAGGCGATGACGCCGCGAATCCACTCGCGGTTGGCTGGATCGTTGAGGAAGCGTTTGACCTGAATCGGCACTGCTTTCTTGACCACGCCGCCGCCATAGGTGGGCACCATGATGACGTACGGTTCGCGGACGTTCAGCGCCGGGTCGGCGGCCCGCAACGGGATGCGATAGACGTTGATGCCTTCGTCCTGCAAACGGCATCCAGCCACGAACCGTGCGGTGTTTTCGGAGGCCGACGAGAAGTAGACCAATGCGCCGATCGTCTTGCCGTCGGCCGCGAATTCGGGCTGGCTCAGACTCACGCGGATACCGTGGCGGCGGCGCGGTTGTCGGCGGCCACCTGCTGGGCGACTTCGCGAATCAGGTCGGGGCGGTAGCCGGTCCAGGAGTTGTCCGGCGTGATGACCACCGGGGCCTGCTGGAAGCCGGCGGCCTGCAGCTGCTCAAGGGTGGAGGGGTTCTGCGTCAGGTCCACGGTTTCAAACGGCACACCGAGCTTGGTGAACTGGCGCTTGGTGGCATCGCACTGCGGGCAATGCGGCTTGGTGAACACGGTGACGGTCATGGCGACTCCCCTTGATGTGGTTCTGATGAACAGTGAAGTGAAGGCCATATTACAGCGGTGTGATTTGAAATCAAGGCACTATATGTAGTGGCGTGTGTCACACAAAAAACCTAGATATAGGGATTTCGTTGATATTTCGCCATTCCTAAGCAGCCCCGAAAATCGGCGTGCAGCGACCCGCCCAATCACATGTGGCATTGTTCACATTTGCGTTTGAACCGCTCTTCGACTGATCCTCAACCGCCCTGCAACCGCCATCTTGGGTTTCGAGGGGCTGTTTTGACCCTTGAAACCCACAATCTCGCGATTGTCACTCCGCATAACGCCAAAAGGCCCGGTCGAATGTCCACATGGGCATCCGGCCGAGCCAGAAAAGGATCACGGGGAAATCGTGAGTTCGCGGGGGCTTACTTGTTCTTCGGCATGATCCAGAACTTGAGCAGCGGGAAGCTCACAATTACGGCGAGCAGAGTGTTGACCACGGAGGCGACGGTACCGGCCACGCCGGCGTTCATGCCCCAGCCCTGGCATAGAGAGGTAACGTAGCCCGGCAGCACCAGGTTGACGACCACGATCACCACGGCGAGGATCGCGTACTTCCAAGCGGCATCCTTGAAGCTGGAGTCAGACTTGAACACCCACTTCATCTGCACGAAGAAGTTGACTACCTGCGCGATGACCTCGGCAAACAGGAAGGTGAGGAAGCCGCCCAGGCCATTGCCGCTTTCTGGGTAGTTGAAAATCAGGAAGTGGAACGGCGCGGTCAGGCCCATTGCGGAGACGAAAATCGCAGTGCCAATCCACGTGACCACGAAACGGGAAATTGTAGAGATGTTGGACAGCACATTGAACAGGATGAACTCCCAGATGGCCGGATGATTCTTAATCCAACGGCGGATGGGGCCAGTCGGCTTCTCCTCGGTGGGGGCGGCGTTGGTGTCAGTCATTGTTCAGCTCCTTTGCGGTGCGTTTGTTGGCGGATTGGTTGCGGAAGTAGCCCGCGATGATACCGCCGAGGCCGCGGAAGGTGTGGCCGTTGGCGATTTTGACGATGGCGTCGACCATGGCCGAGTCGACCATGCCCTGGGTCATCTTGCTCATGGCCCTGGGGGGCATGTTGAGGATGAACAGCATATTGAGGTCCGGTGCGCCGGTCTTCTGGCGGGTCTTGGCCTCACGGTTGGTCAAAGTTTTAGCGATGGTCCGGGCGACGAGACCCTTGGAATCGACCCAGCTGGAGATCGGGTCGTTCACGCCGAAGGTCGTGGGTTTGCCGGGGGCGATGACCTCGTGACCGAACAGCACGGCCATTTCGGCGTCGGTCACGTGCTTGACGTCACCGGTCAGGTAGTGGCCGAGCGCAGGGTCGGCGGGGATGGCGTCCACGTCGCCGGCGATCGCGAATTCGCAGGTCAGCGGCAGGTCTTCGGCATTGGTGCCGACAGCCAGCGTCCACACGCCGGATTCAGTACGCCATGCGTTGGCTGCCGTGTCGAAATGGCGGAAGGTGTAGCGGTCGAATTCGATGCGCACGGTTTTGGATTCGTGTGCGTCGAGCTGAACCTTGGCAAAGCCTTTGAGCTCGCGGGCAGGGCGTAGCACACCGTCGGACGGGCCGGTCACATACAGCTGGGCGACGGTGGCGCCGGGCACGTCGGAATCGTTGGTCACGGTGAACTGGACGCCGGTTTCGTCGGCGGTCAGGTTGCTGTAGGTGAAGGTCGCGTAGCTCAGGCCGTAGCCGAACGGGAAGCGGACCGGCACGTTGGCGGTTTCGTAGTAGCGGTAGCCGACGAACGGGCCCTCGCGGTAGATGGCGTCGCGACCGATGGCCGGGTACCAGCCGGAGGACGGGCAGTCGACGTAACTGATCGGCCAGGTTTCGGCCAGGTGACCGGATGGGTTGATCTGGCCGGTCAGGGCGCGCACGGTGGCGGATGCGCCCGCTTGGCCGGACAGGCCAACGTACAGGATTGCGGACACGGCGTCGAACCATGGCAGCTCGACCGGAGAGCCGGCCACGAGCACGACGATGACGGGCTTGCCGGTGACGGTCAGGGCGTCGACCAGATCGTTCTGCGCTTGCGGGATCGCCATGGTGGAGCGGTCGAGGCCCTCGGATTCGCTGCGCTCGTCGAGGCCGACAACGGCGATCACCGCATCAGTGGCGTCGGCGGCGGCGAGCGTTTTGGCTTCGTCGATGAGCGTCTGGTTCTTGGCTCCTTGGCGGTCGTAGCCTTGCGCGTAGCCGGCCACGGTCACGCCGGTGGCTGCTGCGGCGTTCTTGAGCTCATCAAGGATGTTCTCTTCGCGAGTGGCATTCACCTTGGAAGAGCCGGAGCCTTGGAATCGCGGGGTTTTGGCCATGTCGCCGATTACGGCGACGCGAGTGCCGGACTGTAGCGGCAGCGTGGCGGAAGCGTTCTTGAGCAGCACGGACGAGCTCTCGGCCACCTTGCGAGCGATTTCGTGGTGCGCAGCGGCGACGGCATCTTTGAGCAGGTCGTCTCGGCCTACGCCCTCGGTTTTGGTCAGTCGCGCGATCTTGGCGACTTCGGCGGCGCGGGCGTTCAAATCCGCCTCGGACAAGGTGCCGGCCTTGACCGCGCCTTCGAGTTCGCGCACGGAGGTGTAGCCGGGCGACGGCATTTCGAGCGAGCCACCGGCCTTGACCGCGGCGACCGCGGAGTTCGATCCGCCCCAGTCGGAGACGACCATGCCGTCGAAGCCCCATTCGTTGCGCAGGATGTCCTGCAGCAGGTGCTTGTTCTCGTGTGCGTAGACGCCGTTGATCTCGTTGTACGAAGTCATGATGGTCATCGGCGCGGCCTCACGCACGGCGATTTCAAACGCGGTCAGGTAAATCTCGCGCATCGTGCGCTCATCGACCACGGAGTTGGAGGCTTGACGGCGCAGCTCCTGGCTGTTGACCGCGAAATGCTTCGGGCAGGCGGAAACACCGTTGGACTGAATGCCGCGAATCAGACCGGCTGCCATACGACCGGCCACGATAGGGTCTTCGGAATAGTACTCAAAATTGCGGCCGCACAGCGGGTTGCGCTTGATGTTCAGGCCTGGGCCGAGCAGCACATTCACGTCCAGATCGTGCGCTTCGTTGCCAAGTGCCTTGCCCATTTCTTCGGCGAGCGCCGGATCCCAGGAGCTGGCAACGGTGCCGGCGGTCGGGAAGCAGGTGGCAGGCTTGGATGACCCCAGACCCAGATGGTCGCCTTCGCCGAGCTGGCGGCGCACACCGTGGGGGCCGTCGCTCATCACGAAGCTGGGGATGCCGGCCTTCTCGTTGCCGCGGGAATCCCATTCAGAGCCGCCAGAGAGCATCGCGGCTTTCTCGGCGACCGACAGTTCTTCAAGTTCCATATCGTTCTTCCTTGCACTGTTGTACGGCTGTCTGACGAATCCGTTGCGTCACGCCGCAGGCACCGCGTCTGTGCAGTGCCAACTCGGCGCAGTGCCCGACTCGGCCGAGGCCGATGTGGCAGTCCGCGAACGCACGATCCATCGCTAGTTTGATTGAATCAGGTTCGCCCGGTCCGCGCCGCCCGTATTACACAACCTGTCGTTTCGCACGCACAATCGGTCGGGAGTAAAAAAATATGGCGCTGTTAGCCCTACGGCTCCAACAGATCTTCGATGCGGCAGCCAAGCGTGCGGGCCAAAGCGAGCACGGTGAAGACGGCAGCTTTGCCGAGGTCTTTGCGACGCTGCTCGTACATTTGGATGGAGCGTAGGGCAACGCCGGAGTGACGGGACAGTTCGGATTGGCTGAGTCCGGCGCGAACGCGGACTGTGTGCAGCCGGGAGTCGCCCTCGGTGCGATTATGGGCGGCCCGCTCGTCGTACACGTCGACGAATCGGCTTTCGTCGGCTTCGTGCAGAGTCGGGTACAGTCGCACGATATCGTCGAACGACAGCACATCGAGAATGTCCGCGAACCGCACTCCCCTGGCCCATTGGCAGTATGCGAGCGCCCAGCCGCCCCAGTATTCGGGTGTTGCGCCGGTGCGCAGTGCGACGGGCGGCATATCGATAATGCGGGCCCAGCCGGTTTGTCGCATGATTTCGACCACCAGCTCTTCGCCGGACATGCCGCACACATATTTGGGTACGCCTCGCCCGAAAAGCTCGGCCACCTCGGAGGTGGCGAAGAAATCCGTGAATAGGCCGACCGGCAACCCGCAATCGTTCAACGCGTAATCGAAGGCGCCGGCCAAGTTGGCCATGGCGTCCGGCAGGTACGTCTCATCGTAGGCGGTGATCATCGTTGGTCACTTTCTCACGGATGATGTCGCGCATGAACAGGCCGTCGAGATCGGCTTCAGCGCTGTTGCGACGGTAGGCTTCACGAGCCGTGCGGTCGCGCTCGTTGCGCAATACGTGGTAGGTCGAAGCGCGGGCGATTTCGCAGCCTTGGAACCGCAGCGCCGCGAATGCCCGAGGACTGGTGAGTACGATCTGCTTGCCGAGCTCACCCAACCGCATCGCCTCGGCGAGTTGGTCGAGGGAAATCGCGTTATTGACAAAAGCGCGGGCGAACGAGAAATACGAATCGTCGGCACGATATCCGACGATGACGTCAGCCTGACTGGTATCCGGCAGAAACACTTGTTTCAGATATTCGATGCCTTGCGCGGCGACGGCGGTGGTCGGCTGGAAACGACGGTTTTCGACTAGCAAGGCCAACCAGTTCAGGATGGTGTAGGGCGGCTGGGACAGGCCCAGGAAGGTGAGCCCGTTGGTGGCCAATGTGTACCGATTCGCGAAACCGTCATCCAGTCCCGCGCACGCCCATTCCTTGGCCAGCTCGATGCTGCGCGTGCAATAGAATCCGCGGCCATAATCGTTGTTCGGCTTGCCCAACCCGTATTCGGGATGTTTGATAACATGCGAAGAGCCATGCCACAGATCGATTGCCAAGGTCTCCATTAGTCGGTTCCTTCTCTCTCTCCTTACATATTCTTGATTATATAACTGTGGTGATAGTCATAAGGGAAATGCGAGATGAAAGATACCGTTGTATACGTTCGTACACAACGTGAAATGTATACGAACGTATACAACACTGACGTCCGGAGTCATGCTCCGCAGTGGCGCAGCGGGCGCGCCACTACAATCGGAATATGGGACTGAAGACGTGGAAGAAGTGGACGGACTGGCCGCTGATGGTGCTGTCCGTGGTGTTTCTGGTGGTGTATTCGTGGGAGATTCTCTCCCGCACGCATATCGCGCATACGCGAGACAGCCCCCTCGTCAGAGGGGGCTGCATATCCGCTAAGCACTAGGTCTTAGCGTATCTGTTTTCTCTCAGGCCTCGGTCGGTGCATCGGCGGGAACCGGTGCGGCCACGGCCTTGCGACGCTTGAGGTACTTCATAATGGTCAGGACCTCGAGGCCGACTGCCAGGACAGCGGTCACGCCCCAGACCACGTACATCGCGATGCGCCAGACCGGGGTATCAACCTTAGGCTCACCGTTCTCGTACTGCCAACCGTTAGCGGTGGTGTACAGGATGTTGTGGGCGGCGGTGCGCATTGCCTTGACGGAGGTTGCGGACTTGTCGGTGATGTGGTTGGTGATCTTGGTGGTGGCCAGCATGGAATCGTTGCCGTTACGGATCTCCTGATCACCATTCTGGTAGCCGTAGCCGCCGAAGTAATCGGTCAGAACGAAGCCCTTGAAGCCCCACTCGTCACGGAGCACGGTGTTCAGCAGGTTGTTGGAGGCACCGGCATAGGTGTAACCGATGTAGTTGAAGGAGCTCATCACGGCCTGAGCGCCGCCTTCCTTCACGCTCATCTCGAACGGCTTGAGGTAGATCTCGCGGATGGACTGCTCGTCCGCCCAGGTGCACACCATGTTAGTACGATTGGTTTCCTGATCGTTCAGAGCGAAGTGCTTCATGAAGGAATACACGCCCTTCTCCTTAGCGCCGGCGATCTCGCTGGAAGCCATAACACCGGAGATCAGGGGGTCCTCAGAGAAGTACTCGAAGGTGCGGCCGGAGAAAGCGCCACGGTGGATGTTCATAGCCGGAGCGTACCAACCAGCAACGTGCATGTCATGAGCCATGTCGCCGATCATCTCGCCGAACTGCTTGGCCAGATCCTTGTTCCAAGTGCAGGCGAATGCGGTGGAAGCCGGGAAGCCGATGGAGCCAACGCCGGTGAAGTTGTTGTTCAGCGAGGCCGGGCCGTCAGCGTCGGTGAGCTGGATCTTGCCGACGGAGGAGACGGCCGGGGTGCCGTAGCCACCGTTGGCGATGAGGTTGTCCATATCATCGAAGGTCAGCTGGTCAAGCAGCTTCTCCCAATCAGCATCGTCGTAATCCTTGCCGTACATGTCAGCCAAGCGGAGACCATTCTTGGCACCGGTGGTCGGCATTTCGTCGGAATCATCGTTATACTTGGTCGGATCATAGTTGCCGTTGTTGGTGAAAGCAGCCTTGACTTCGTCGCTCATGGAGAAGTTGGTCGGGGCTGCGGTGGCTTCAGCGTAGTTCGCGAAGTGGTTGGCACGGGACAGATAAGTCACATCGTCGGCGGCATAGTCGAACTGGTTGGTAGCCACGGTCTGATCATCGTTGTGGGTGTTTGACTCGGAGTCGTAGGTGATGGTGTCAGCAACGTTGATCTTCTCGGAATCGATCACATGATGGGAATCGGACTGGATGGAGATGGCGTAATCACCCTTCTCCAGCACCCAAGCCTTGGCACCCTTGTTGTCATAGGAAGCCATATCGTCATCATCGAACTCAATCTTCACAGTCTCAGAGGCGCCCGGCTCAAGCTTCCCGGTCTTCTCGAAAGCGACGAGGTTCTTGGAGGCCTTCTCGATACCGCCATCGGTGTACGGCGGGTTGTAGTAGACCTCAACAACGTCCTTGCCAGCGGTGTCGCCAGTGTTGGTGACGGTCACATCAAACGTGACCTTGCCATCCTTGTGGGAAACGTCACCCATCTTCTGCTCAAAGCTGGTGTAAGACAAGCCGTAACCGAACGGATAGATGACCGTGTCATCGTAGTTGATCAGACCTTCATCGGCTGCAGTCTCATAGAACTTGTAACCCACATAAATACCTTCGACATAGTTGACGAAGGACGGAAGCACAGTACTTTCCTGACCGGTGAAGCCGGTGTACTTAGCAGCCAGATCGTCGACGTTATCGTAGACGAATGCACCATCGGCACCAACGGAAGACGAGCTGGCAGCAGCAGCGCCATCAGTGTTGTTGAACACTGGGGTCTTGGTCAGATCCTTAACGAACGTGTCGGAAGTCTTGCCGGACGGGTTGGTTTCGCCAGCGAGCACGTCACCGAGTGCGGAGAAGCCGGTCTGGCCTGCAGGCGGGCACCACAACACGGACTTGATCTGCGGGTAGTTGCTCAGGAAGTCGAACTGGAAAGCATTTGCACCGTTATAGACGAGCGTGACCTTGTCGAAGTTCTTGGTGACCAGGTCAATCATGTCGTGCTCAGTCTTGCTCAGCTGCAGGAAGTGCTCACCATCCTGGAAGTCATCATAATCCTTGGAGTTGTTCTCGTAGGTAATGGTTTCGGCCTTCATGTTGGTCGGCAGGTCAGCGCCTTCGCCGCCGACACGGGTAATCACCACAACAGCCTCATCGGAGAAGCTCTTGGCGTCAGAAATCAGCGAATCGGAATATTGGTCGGCCGGAACCTCAGGCAGGGTCCAATCTTGGGCCCACATAGCAACAACCGGACGGTCCGCACGGTAGTCGGTGTACAGCTTGCTCAGATCGGCGTTGGTTTCAAGACCAGCTTCCTTCATGCCATCAAGCAGGGAAACGGTGTCGTACTGGTCAGACATGGAGCCGGAGCCGGTGCCTCCATAGACCGGGTTGGTGGAGCCCCAACCGAACACGTTGACCTTCTTGTTACTCAACGGCAGGTTGGAATCATCGTTCTTCAGCATGGTGATAGCTTCCGACTGCACTTCCTTGGCCAGCTCATTAGCCTTGGAAACAGTAGCGTCAGACAGCATGTACTTGGTGATCGTCGCGTTGTTCAGCAGGGTGGCCAGCGGGCCGGACAGCATCATGGAGATGGCCACGACGATGCCCACCAGGGCGACAATCCAGGATTCAGAGTGAATGAGCTTGCGAGAGCCCACGTTCTTGACCGTCTTCTTGTTGACGGCAAAGGTGATGATGATGGCCAATACCAGCAGCACGCCGATAACCACCAGATAGGGGACCAGCGAACCAACGACGTTCATGACGTCGGCCATGTTGATCTGCAGCATGGTGTTTCTCCTCCTTGTTTCTTACCAAACTGCGGCATCCGAGTCCGATTCATCGAGTTCGATCAGCGATTGCACGATACTGCCCTTGCACCGTGGTCATCGCATGAGATATGTCTGCTTGGCTCTCCATCGGGTTGCTACGCCGACACATCTTTGATGCCGATGATTCTAGGGTGGCAGATTCGCTTGGCCCGTACCCGCCCGCACACCTATCCTGTCATTTCGAGCGCATAATCTGCTACCACATTCGTGCCCATGACTCATCCAATATGACGTAAATGGCACTTCTTGATACGTAAACGGCATCTTTACCAAATTTCTGTCGCTGAACGCCCCAAGCACCACCCCAAAGACGCCACCAAGCTAGGATGGAGGGCATGAGCGATTTGAACGCGTTGAATCTTGAACCGGGCGAAGTGGTTGGCGGATACACACTGGTCTCCCGACTCGGCGCGGGCGCCATGGGATCGGTATGGCGTGTGCACGACGATGGCGGCACCACCTATGCCATGAAGATCCTACGCGATTCGCTGGCCGACGAATCGGGAACCCCGAACTCCGCCAGCACGGCAGCGCACGACCCGGACCTCAAACCCAACATCACGCCACGCGAGCGCCTACGTCGTGAGGCAATGGCTCTGAAGAAGGTCAATCATCCGGGCGTATGCGGCATTGTTGACATGGAGCTCGATGATTCATTGGCGTTCATCGTCACCGAGCTCATCGAGGGCCGTAATCTCAAGGAAGACGTGGAGGTCAACGGCCGTTATATCGGCGACGACCTGGAACGTCTGGCCCGCAAGCTCATCGACGCCACCAAAGCCGTGCATGCGGCCGGCATCGTCCACCGCGACATCAAACCCACCAATGTGATGGTCTCAGCAGCCGGCCCGGTGCTGGTCGACTTCGGCATCGCCATGGGCGAGGGGGAAAGCCACGTGACCCGCACTGGACTGGTAATGGGCACACCCGGATTCATAGCCCCCGAAATTATTGAAGGGGCTGAATCAGATGAAATGACCGACTGGTGGTCCGTAGCCTCCGTGCTCGCCTTCGCCGCGACCGGCGCACCGGTGTTCGGCACCAAACCGATGATGGCGGTGTTAGAGCGTGAAGCATCAGGCAACGCGAATCTCACCGGGCTGCCGGCCAGCACGATGGCCGTGTTCCGATCAGCGCTCAACCCCGATCGGTCGAAACGCTGCACGCCAGATCAGCTCTTGAATGCCATCGCCGTAGACGCTCTGGATCCCAACGTCTGGCAAGGCACGCAAGCCGGCCCATTCGCCGCAGGGGCCGTCGCCGGTTCGGCCGCCACAATCGCCACAGCTACGACTGACGGAACCGAGGCGATGCCCCCTTTTGGCGCAACCGCCGACGCGGATAGCGATAATCCGCGGGCCATCTGGCGTCAGGATGATGAGGCAACACAACTAGTAGGCAGCACCGCCGAAAACGCCACCGAGGCGATACACCCTGACGTCGAACGTACTGAGCCAATAAGCGATGAGCCACCGGTCGCCCCGACCACGCCGCTGTCTGAACGCACCGCCGCGCTGCCCACACCACAACCAGTGCCGCAGCCCATCCCTCAGCTAGCGCCGCAACCAGTCCCATTCGGGCAAAACGGGTGGAATCCGGCTGGCGTGAATAACACAGCGGTGGATCCGGCGATCCGCCCTGCCATGCAGCACATCATCAACCAAGCCGCGCAATCCGTGCCCACCGAGGCACTGATGCAGGGCCCGCCTGCGCCCAACCCCGCGGATGTGCGCCGCGGAATGTATTTGCATAACGGCGTATTGCCACTGTTTCTGCTTGCCGTGCCGGTAGCCGTGCTGGCCGCAAGTTTCCCGCTCATCGCCCTCATTGTGGCCGAAATACTGCTTTGGCTGCTATTGACGCTGGCGTACAACACCGAACCTCAGCTGGAACGTGAAGGCCGGCGCGGCGGCGAGCGCAAAAACTCTGATTCGCTGATTCGCGTGGCCACATTGCCTTGGCATATCGTCAAGGCCCTGCTGCTGTCAGCGCCAAGACTGCTACTGCTGGCTATCGTCCATCTCGCCGGTATCGTCGTCACCACAGTGCTCATGGGACTTCCCGTACGCGAGCTTTCCTGGTATTTCACCGCAGACCGGAGCATTCCGATTCCACTGCTTGATGATGTGCCATTCTCCATGTGCGGACTGACACTCGCCGGATTCATGGCTATCGGCTGGCTCATCACCGTCTTCGGACCACAGTCAGCTATGATTCGCCTCGGCGCCGGCGTACTGCGCGGCATCACCAGCACACGTCAGGAGCCTGTGACACCGTTGCCGGCGAATGGTTCCCCCGCAACGCCGACCACCGAACGAGGTGGTCGCGGCACGGCACTGTTCACAATTTGGATTATCGTTACGCTGGCGCTCTGCGCACTGCCGCTGCTAGGTATGCCCATTAGCTGGACTCCATTGGCATAGTTCGGCCGCAGCCCTCCCTGTTACACCAATCACACTTTTACAGGGAATTCACCTTCCAGCTAATCTGAGCACGGTCTTCCTCAGGACTGGTCATTATGATGGGGCCAAACACCGAAGCGATCTCAAGGGGATATCCATGTCAGATCAGAAGCACCAAGCCAAGCGTGCTACTCGCGCTGAACGTCGCGCAGCTGAACAAGCCGCACAACAGGCACGGGCCGAGCAGGCAGCCAAGGAGCGTAAGCAGCAGACCATCATCGGCTGCATTGTGGTGGCCATTATTGTGGTGCTGGTGGCCATCGCTGGATTCGCCGTATACAAGGCTATGCGGCCGTCCAACACCAGCAGCAGTAGCCAGCAAAGCAACATGACCGTGGACGAGGCCTATAGCAAGCTCAAGAAAGTCAGTACCCAGCCGGCTAACGCCGACGACAAGGCCGGCTTCGTAATCTCCAACAAAGGGTATGGCCAGAAAGCCGAGGGGGCTCCCACCGTATCCATCTATATGGAGCCGTTGTGCCCCGGCTGCGCCTCGGTGAACCGCCAACTCGACCCGACGCTCGTCAAGCTGATGAACGCAGGCCAGCTCAACATCGATTTGCACTTCCTCAATTTCCAGAACAACAAGAGCTCCGACAACTACTCCAACCGCGTGTTCAACGGTGCCATCTACATTGCCGAGCATGATGACGATCCCGACCACCTCATGAGCTACCTCTCCAACATCTACGCTGAGGATTTCCAGCCGGGCGAATTGTCCAATTACGAGCCGGTAAGCAACGCCAAGCTGGAGAAGCAGGCCGTCAAGGCCGGCGTGAGCGAGGATGTGGCCGCCGCGGCGTTCAGCGGCAAGAACGAATACCTCGACTGGCTCACCGCCTCCAACAACTACACGATCCTGCGCCCCGAACTGTTCAACAGCTCCGGCGCCTTCTCCTCCCCCACACTCACCATCAACGGCGAATACTGGGATCTGAAGCAGCTCACGCTGGCGGACACGAATATGGTGGACGGCTTCCTCAAGTCCATTGGGCTGGATGCTGACCAGGTAGGCGTGGAAGGCAAAATGCCATCCATCGGTGCCAGCGGAAAGCCGATTTCGGTCGCCTCCTGATGCTGCGTGGCCGAATAAGTTGACACCGCGACATATGCAATACCGCCTGCGGCTCGGCTTAAATTGACCACTCGGGAAGTACCGGTATACTAGTCATTTGTTCGCAACGATTTACACGTTAAGAACAATCGCCTCTTTAGCTCAGATGGCCAGAGCGGCCGCCTTGTAAGCGGCAGGTCGTCGGTTCGATCCCGACAAGAGGCTCGTCGCGCAGAAAAAATGGCGTATTATGTGATACGTAGACTTTTCTACGCATATAATTCTTACCTTGGGTAAGTACTCCAGGAGCCTTCCCCCAATTATGGGCTTCCTGGAATGAGGGCGGAGCGTCCCCCAACCAGCTCCGCGCCTTCAAGGGGGCGGGAACATCCCCTTCTCTCCCGCCCCCCTTTTCTTTTCTTTTTTTGAGCTCAGAACAATCTGACGAGCAGGAATGGTGACGGTGGCCGGTGAAACCGCAGTACGGGCCGGAACAACCGTTACGATGGGTGGCGTAATCGTTCACCCAGCAGGAAGAGTATGGCAATGGCACGGCGTTGGACCCCGCAGCGGTTTGTTACACTGCGTCGCATCCGCGTAATCGCCTGTATCGCGGCGACCAGTATCGCGCTGGCTGGATCATTCGCGTTCACCGCGCGTAAATCCGTGGCCCTGAACATCAACGGGCAAACCACCCAAGTCACCACATATGCGATGACGGCCACCCGTCTTCTGGAGGAACAAGGGGTGGATATCAAGACCCACGATATCGTCACTACCTCGTCCGGCGACCAGCTCGCCAATCATGCCGTGGTCACCGTACAGTCCGCCTACCAGACCACTATCAACATCGACGGCACGTCCGTTCCCTTCTGGACCGTGGCCACCAGTGCCGACCAGCTACTGGGATTTTTCGAGGAAAACCAGAACAACGCCGCGAAGATCACCGTCGACATCAAGAACGTGTACAACCAGCTCACCGGCGGCCTGGTGATCAACCAGTCCGGGCCGGTCACCGTCATCGCCGACGGCAAAAGCTCGGTGGCCCCCAATGGCAAGCTGCCGGCCGCCTCCATCCTCGATTCCAAGGGCATCGTGCTCAACAAGGAGGATCGCGTCAACGTTGAGAAAGACGGCGACGAGACCATTCTGCGCGTACGCCGCGTGACCCACGGCGAGGAGACGCGCACGTCCGTGATTCCGTTCTCCACCCAGACCATCATCGACCCGAATCTGGCTGAAGGGCAAGCCGATGTGCGCCAGCAGGGCGTCAACGGCGAGAAGACGCAGGTGTACGACGTCACCTATGTGGATGGCGTGGCCGAATCGGAGACGCTGAAATCGGAGACCGTCACCTCGATGGCCATCGACCAGATCATCGCCGTAGGCGCCGCCAAGTCTGATACCAATAAAGGTTCCGATAAGAAATCCGACTCCGCCGATAACGGCAAGGCCGATTCCGGTTCCAACAATCAGCACGAGTCGTCCAACAACAATGCCGGCAACACCGGCGGCAACACCGGCAACACCGGCAACACTGGCAACACCGGCAACACCGGCAACTCCGGCAACTCCGGCAACACCGGTAACACCGGCGGCGGTACGAACAACAATTCCGGCTCTTCTGGCTCCGATTCAGGAACAACCACCACGCCTTCCGGTCGACTCTGGCATGCGACCGTAGCCCAGGCTCAGGCCTATGCCGCCGGTGCCGCCGCGCAGCGCGGGTGGACGGGCAACGACTGGGATTGTCTGGTCAAACTATGGACCCGCGAGTCCAGTTGGCTGTGGTATGCCGAAAACGCGAGCTCCGGTGCCTACGGCATTCCTCAGTCGCTACCAGCAGACAAAATGGCTGCGTTCGGTGCCAATTACCGTGACGATGCCGCCGTACAGATCGATTGGGGTCTGTGGTACATCGCACAAGCCTACGGCAGCCCGTCCAAGGCATGGCAACATTCCGAACAAGTCGGTTGGTACTGATCGGTTACGAAGCCCACAAGGAACACACACTTATGAACGACACCATTCCCGCCACCGGTCACCTGTTAGGTGCCGCCGATATCCGTCGTATCGCGGCCGATGCCGGCATCAGCCCCACCAAGAAATTCGGGCAGAACTTCGTCATCGACCCCGGCACGGTCCGTCGTATCGTACGCGAGGCGGGAGTGACCGCTGCCGATCATGTCATGGAAGTCGGCCCCGGCCTGGGATCGTTGACATTGGCGATTCTGGAAACCGGCGCCACCATGACCGCAGTCGAAATCGATCCGCCGCTGGCCGAACGACTGCCGGGCACAGTCGCCGAATTCATGCCCGAAGCCACGTCACGACTCACCGTCGTCAATCGGGATGCCTTAACCGTCACCCCGGAGAACGTGCCTGATTTCAACGGCGACACATCGTTTACGCTGGTCGCCAATCTGCCGTACAACGTGGCCACGCCGATTCTGCTCACGCTGTTGGAGCGTTTCGACAACCTCGGCTCGTTCTTGGTGATGGTGCAAAAAGAGGTGGCCGACAGACTCGCCGCCAAGCCCGGTTCCAAGATCTACGGCACGCCGAGCGTGAAGCTCGCCTGGTATGGCACCGCCGAACGAGTGGGCACCATCGGCCGCAATGTGTTCTGGCCGGCTCCCAATGTGGATTCCGCGCTCGTCAAATTCACCCGGTATCAGGCCGATGACCCGGCTGCCCCGGGAACTGCGAACAGCACAGACGACGGCACACAACGGGAACTCGTATTTCGTCTGGTCGATGCGGCATTCGGTCAGCGTCGCAAGACCCTGCACGCGGCATTGAAGACCATTGCGCCCTCCGAGGCATTCTCCATCGCCGGCATCGATCCGACCCGTCGAGGAGAGACGCTCACCATCGCCGAATTCACCGCTCTGGCCAAGGCCATCGAATCATGTGGAGATGGAGATGAGGCACAATGAGTCCGGTAACCTCACATCCACGCCCAGCCGCTGCCCGACATCAGTTCGATGAGCTCTCCCCCATCACCATTACGGTGGATTGCCCGGCGAAAACCAATCTCACCTTGGAAGTGGGACCTGCTCACGACGAATGGGGCGGACGCCACGAACTGGACACCATCTACTGCGCAATCGGCGTATACGACACCGTCACCGCAACCGCCAAGCAACCCGGAGCAGGATTCTCTCTGGAGCTCGAAGGCGCTTATTTGGGCGACTTGGCCTCCTCACGCAACGACATGCGCCGCAACCATGCGGTACTGGCCCTCTTCGCCATGGCCCAGGCGGCCGAGCGCGAGCCGGATGTGGCGTTGACCATCACCAAGCGCATTCCCGTGGGTGCCGGACTAGGCGGCGGTTCAGCCGACGCCGCGGCGACCATGCTGGCGGTCAATCGTCTCTGGGAGCTGAACTGGCCCATAGAGCGCCTGCGCACCATTGCCGCCACGTTGGGCGCGGACATGCCGTTCTGCCTGACCGGTGGCTTTGCATACGGCACCGGTTTCGGCGAACGCATCACGGATATCGCCCCCGGCAGCCGCGATGAGCTGGCGCTGATAGAACAGGGATTCAGCGGCGAAGTATTGGTCGGCGCATACCAGTCGCAACTCAGCACTCCTGAGGTCTACCACACCTTTGACATCGTGGGAGCCGCAGAAGGCGACCGCAATCATCTGCAGGCTGCGGCAATCAGCCTGCATCCCCGCAGCGGGCAGGCCATCGACGCCGCCACGCAGGCGGGTGCCAGCCATGCATTCGTCTCCGGATCCGGCCCCTCAGTGGTCGCTTTCGCCGCCGACGAGGCAGCGGCACAACGCATTATCGAGGTGTGGCGCGATACAGCTGTGGTCGATCGTATTATTCGAGCCAAATCTCCCGAACACCCCAATATCAGCGTCAGACAGTGACGCTAAGGTAGCAACCAGCCACCCGACCCATGAAAGAAGTCCACCGATGACGTATCAGGTTGATGAACGTGAAGCCCGCAAGGCGTACGTGCGCCGCCGCCAGACCATCGTCTTTTCCATCAGCGGCGCGGTATTGGCAGTAGTGCTGGTCATAGCCCTACTGTTCAATTTCCACGTTTTCGGCCTCGGCGAAGTGGAGACTCCGGCCAGCCAGCCGAATTACGGCAACGCGGCGCCGTGCGCGGTCAAGGACAGCAGCGGCAAAGCGCAATACGTGTCCAACGCTTCGGTCGGCATTCGCGTGATGAACGGCACCTCTCACGGCCAATTCGCCAAGGCCGTGGGTGAAGCTTTGGCCAATCATGGATTCAGCGTGCAGAAAATCGATAACTATTCCAGCACCGACGTTGAACGCACCACCATCTACTTCGGCAAGAACGCCATTAATCAGGCGTATACGCTGATCGGCAATTTCACCGACGCCACCATGATCATGACGGCTCGCGAGGATCAGCTCATCGATGTGGTCATCGGCGCCACGTTCAACGATCTGCAGGACACCAACTCCTCCCCGCAATCCGGTAAGACCATCACCAATATCGAGGGTTGCAAGGCCGCCGATAGCATGACCAAGCTGCCCGCCGACACCAAACACGACGCATACACGGCGCAGTAAGGCGCATACAGCTTCATCTTCGCGAAAAACCGTACGCTGACACGTATTCAGCGTACGGTTTTTTGGTATCGGACTAGTATCGGACTACTGAATCTCGGCGTACCAGCGCTTGAGTTCTTCGACGGCCACATCGTGGTCCACCGGACCGTTATCCAAGCGGTATTCCAGCATGTGCTTGTAGGCGCGGCCGATCATCGGGCCGGGCTCCAAGCCCAGCAACTCCATAATTTCGTTGCCGTCCAGATCCGGGCGGATCGCGTCGAAGTCCTCTTTCTTCTTGAGTTCGCGGACGCGCTCCTCCATCTCATCCATGGCCTGGGAGAAGATCATCGCCTTGCGTTTGTTTTGTGTGGTGGCATCCGCACGCGTGAGCCTGTTCAGCCGCTCATAGAGGTGCCCGGCATCCTTGACATACCGGCGTACGGCCGAATCGGTCCACGGCTCGTCCACATAGCCGTGGAAGCGCAGGTGCATATTCACCAGTTCTGAGACGTCCTCGACCAGATGGTGGTCAAAACGCAGCGCCTTCAAACGCTTGCGGGTCATTTTGGCACCCACCGCGTCATGGTGGTGGAAGCTCACCTTGCCGCCCGGCTCGAACCGGCGGGTCTTCGGCTTGCCGATATCGTGCATCACGGCGGCCAAGCGCAGCGTCAGGTCGGGGGCGGGCACCGGGCCGTCCGGGCCGGTTTCCAGGGCGATAGCACGTTCGAGCACAATCATCGTGTGCTCGAAGACGTCCTTGTGGCGGTGGTGTTCGTCGATCTGCAATTGCAGGGCCGGAATTTCCGGGAAGACGATGTCCGCAAGACCGGATTCGACCAACGCCTCAAGGCCGGCGCGCGGACGGTCGGAGAGCAGCAGTTTGGTCAGTTCGTCGCGCACACGCTCGGCGGATACGATGTCGATGCGGTCGCGCATCGAGGTAATCGCCTCGGCCGCGTCCGGCGCGATACGGAAGCCCAGCTGGGCCACGAATCGCACGGCGCGCATCATACGCAACGGATCGTCGTCAAAGGACTGTCGCGGGTCCACCGGCGTGCGCAACACGCCCTTGGACAGATCACTGGCACCACCGAACGGGTCCACGAATTGCAGGTCAGGCACGCGCAGGGCCATCGCGTTGACGGTGAAGTCGCGGCGGGACAGGTCGCCCTCAAGCGTGTCGCCATAATTGACCTCGGGCTTACGCGAGTCCGGATCGTACGTGTCGGAGCGATAGGTGGTGACCTCCACCTTGACCTCGGTGCCGTCCGGGCGGCGGCGCATGGCACCCAGCGTGCCGAACTTGCGCCCCATGTCCCAGAAGCCGTCATGCCCCCACCGGCGCAGTATCGGCTCGAACTGCTCAGGCCGTGCGGATGAGCAGAAGTCCAAATCGTGGCTCTTTCTATGGAGCAGCAAATCCCTGACCGGGCCGCCGACCAATGCCAGCTCGTAACCCTGTTCGGCGAACAGTCGACCAAGTTCGATGGCTTCAGGCCATACTTCGAAATCCAATGGGCACCTTCCCGCGTGCGACGTTTTTCTGCCCTACCAGCATACCGTTACCCCACCTGCACACGGGGTTGAGTAAGGTGGAGAATATGATTACGCCCGCCGACCTTGCCCGCATGCTGGGGCAAACACCAGATTCGGCGGATAGCCATACCCAAGACCACCTGCTGTATACGTCCGAAACTCCGCATCATTCCGCCGATTCGGGCGATTCTTCCGATGTCGGCGGCACCGCGAGCCACTCCACCAATCAGGCCGTTCATCAAGACGAAGTAGACGCAGTACCGACTGCGCAACATTCCGGTGTGCCTGGCACACCCGCAACGCCCGCCACACCCGAACCATCCGAATCCGAAATATCGGACGCCGCCAGCGACATGCCCGCACCGAAGCCGATGATGCCCACACCGGCCACCGTCTTCGGCATGCATGCCACCGTCACCATCGCCACTACCAGCGGCACTATCGAGGGGCAGGCTGATGGTATCGCCGGCGAGGCCGGTGCCGAGACGATTGCCGAGGTCGAGCCGATTATCGCCACGGCACAAACGTCCGTAACCATCGTCACGAACGATCCCGCGGCGACCGCTCACGCGGCCGTAGATGCTGCCGTTGCGGTCGCCAAGGCCGCCGCGCACACCACAGCGATACCGACTCCGCGCGACGTGCTGATGCCGCCTGCGGCACGTACCGCACCGGCCGCAACGCCGGTCACCATGCCGGTCTCAGCGCCGTCTGCAGCACCAGTGAGGCCCGCAACGTCAGCGCATCCCACGCCGGCCACGGTCTTCGGCCGGCACCCGTCCGGAGATGTTGCCTCGCCGGAACCGGCAGTGCCGGTAGAACCGGTGACGCCATCCGGCCCGACTCCGGCCATGATGCCGCAACGCCGTACGTCGGACGGTCCGACCACATTCGCTTCACTGGATGCCCAGGAACTGCCGGTCGTACGCGAATATTCGGCAGGCGGTCTGATTTTCGATGACCAGAACCGCGTGGCCATTATCGCCCGTCATTCCCGCTCCGGCCATCTCGAATGGTGCTTGCCGAAGGGGCATATCGAAAAAGGCGAGACCCCGCAGCAGACCGCTGTGCGCGAAGTGCATGAAGAGACCGGCATCCTGGGCGAGGTGATCGATTCCATCGCCACCATCGACTACTGGTTCACCGGTACCACGCAGCGCGTGCACAAGCTGGTCCATCACTTCGCGCTCAAACAGACCGGCGGTGAACTGACGGTGGAAGGAGACCCGGATCATGAGGCGGAAGACGCCATCTGGGTGCGTTTTGAAGATTTGGATGACGTGTTGAGCTATCCCAACGAACGCAAAATCGCGTGGCTCTACGCCAGGAAGAAGAACAGGCAGGCAAACGAGTGAACCTACCCGGAGTCTTACGACATTGCACACGTCTGGCACACGCACTGGCGGCTGGCGTCGCCGTTGTGGCGATGCTGGCCGCTCCATTGACCGTCTACGCGAACGATACGACGGACACGACTGATTCATCCGATACGACGGACGCAACGGGCAATCAGACCGAGAATCAGCCCAAGCAGAGCATTGCCATCACGCAAAGCACCCCCATCGTCACCTCCAAATCGGGCTATCGTGTCACCGCGGTCATCAGCAATACGGACAGCACGGCCACGTCAAGCGGCACACTGCACCTGACCACCAATGCGTTGTTCACCTTTGTCTCGCGCACCGATATTCAGAATTGGGCCGAGAACAACGCCCCCATCCCAACCCCCAACGAGTTGGGTTCCGTTGACGTGCCATCGATTCCCGCCGGCGGCACTGCCACCGTCACCATCGAGGTGAACGCCAATCAGCAGACCCTTGCCTCCATAGGGAGTTGGGGACCGAAACCGCTGATGCTGTCGTATATCGTTGGCAATCAGATACTCGCCGATTTGCCGAGTTTTCTGACCCGATCTTCGGATGGGCTCAACACCGCGACAACACCGGCCATGAACCTGACCGTGGCCATGCCCTACACCGCCAGCGGCTGGCAGGTCGATAATAAGGCCATCAGCAATCGCATTGCCGAAACCACCACTTCCTCGACATCAACATCGTCCAAGTCCAACAGCACGGACAAGGCCGACAAGTCCGATAACGCCGACGCCAGCAACGCGGCCAAAGCCACTGATACGCAAGCCATATCCTTATCCGAACAGGATGCCGATACCGCGCGATCCCTTGGGCAGACATTCGCCAAGCACCGCTCGCTGCAAGTGATCGCGGATCCTCTGTATTGGCGTCAGTCCGCAGTGCAACCGTCCATTGCCGGCATCATGCAGCCCGCCGACTTCGACATCACCGCCTATACCGCACTGGACGATACCGCGGCCTACGAAAAGGCCGGCATCACCACTGAGCAGTGGAACGCCAAGCAGGCGGCCGCATGGTATGCCGACGGAGGCGACTCCGAAACACCCTCCGCGTACGCATGGCAGGGCAACAACTGTTGGACGTTGGATGCGCTGACCGCAGCACGCGAGCAGGGCTATGACACGGTGATTGCCGATGCCTCTTTCGATGCCGACCAGACTGAAGCCGTACACACAGGCACCTACGTGGTGCATACGCCTGCCGGCGATGTCACCGTGCTGAAGGAGCAATCGACCTTGGGCACGCTGTCCAAGGGCCAAGCCACCAGCACGGACGCGCAGGCCGAGTCCAGCGATGCCGGTCGGTTGGCCCGACTGATCGCTCAGAGCGCGTTCTACCAGATGGAACAGCCCTATACATCCCGATACCTGCTTATGACGTTCTCCCGCACCACGGAGGCCAGCTGGATCGATCAGGTGATGAGCGCCTTCGAGCAGGCGTCTTGGTTGAATCTGACGGACCTGAAGACCATGGCCAAGGCCGATCCGTACAATGTCAGCGATTCGGTCAATCCCGACAAGGCCGATGATGCCAACACCGCCAATACCCGGTCGGCATTGAGACAGTTGGCCGACAGCCGGCATGACATCATGCGCATGGCCACCTCCATATTGAGGAACGAGATTGATTCCGACGAAGTCTCGTCGTTGGACCCGCAGGCCCTGGCCCGGCAGGACGCCAATGACACCGCCTCGCATAGCAACGATCCGACGCAATGGATTGGCTCTTTACTGGTGCTGCATGACGATATGGCGCTGCGGTCCATGTCTGGCTCCCCCCAGCCGACAGCCACGCGAAAAGCCATGGTCAAAGCCGCGAAAACACTGGCCAGCGATCTTCTGAACGGCGTACGCATCAACCCATCGGAATCAATATCCGTGTTCAGCGAATCCGCGAAAATGCCAATCACCGTCAGCAATGACCTTCCCTACGCCGTCAGCGTGCAGGTCAACTCACTGACTGACTCCATGCAGATCGTCACCTCGCGAACCGCTGACATCGATATTCCCTCGCATAGCGACGCTCAGGTGACCTTCACCATCCGCGTTTCCACTTCCGGCTCATCGACGGCCCATGTGTCGTTGACCGACCGGGAAGGCAACAGCTTCGGCAACACGCAGGACACCGCGATCACCAGTGTGATGCGCATCAGTGATGCCAGCGGCTTCATTATCATCGGCTTCGCCGTGCTACTGGGCATTATCGGCCTGTGGCGGCAGTTCCATCGGAAGAAGGACCCCGACGAATGAGTTCAAGCGTAGGTCGTAATTCCCTGATCATGGCCACGGGAACCGCTGCTTCCCGTGTGACCGGTCAGCTCCGCACGATTCTTCTCGCTGCGGCCATCGGCACCACCGGATTGGCGGCCAACGCCTATCAGGCCGGTTCCATGATTCCCCAATCCGTGTTCACGCTGGTGTCCGGCGGCATCTTCAACGCCGTGCTGGTGCCCCAGATCGTGCGCACGTTGAAAGAAAAAGACGCCCAAGAACGACTGAATCGCCTGATTACGTTGGCCATCGGCATCCTATTGGCCATGACCGTGGTGATGGCGGCGGCCAGCCCTCTGCTTGCCCGCCTGTACGTGGGTAGCGACGATCACCAGATGATAGCCCTGACCACCTCGTTCACCCTGTGGTGCATGCCTCAGGTGTTCTTCTACGGCCTGTATACGGTATTGGGTCAGATCCTGGCCGCCAAAGACCATTTCCTCACGTATGCGTGGAGCTCAACCGGTGCCAACATTATTAGTTGCGCCGGTTTTACTGGCTTTATTCTGCTGTTCAGCAAGGCCAATGAACAGCCCCTCGAATTCTGGACCGCCGACAAAATCGCGCTTACCGCAGGCACCTGGACTTTGGGCGTGGCCTTCCAAGCGCTGATACTGTTCCTGCCGCTGGCCCGTATCGGGTTCAAGTACAAACCCAGCTTCGGGCTTGGCGGCTTTGGACTCAGGTCTATGGGTCCCGTGGCGTTAGGCTCTTTGGGCGTGGTGATCACCAGTGAGATTTCCGGCATTATCCTTACCCGTATCGCCACATCCGCACCGCAGCGCGCCCACGAACTGACCGGTGCCAGTTTGTTCAGCGTGGCAGGCAACGCGACCTATCAGAATGCGTTCACGCTGTACATCCTGCCCTATTCGCTCATCGCCGTATCGGTATCCACGGCTATGTTCCCCAAAATCTCCCGTTCCATCGCAGCTGCGAATCTGGATGAGGCACGGCACGACCTGGTCAACGCACTGAATAATGTGGGCCTGCTCATCATATTCTTCGCCGCCGCCATGGTCGTGTTCCCCGAACCGATCATCCGCGCATTGCTTCCGTCCGTCTCGATGGACGAGACTATGTTGATCTCCTATGCGCTTATCGCCTTGTCTATGGGCATCCCATTGGGGTCGGCGTTCCTGCTGATCCAGCGCACGTTCTACGCCTTTGAGGACGGCCTTCACCCCTTCCTGTCCGCGGTGATGCAGTATGGGTTCATCTCGGTATTCATGATCATCGGCATGATGGTACTTCCTCCTGAGCATTGGGTACTCGGCATCGCCTGCTCGGTGACCCTCGGTGGATTACTGGCATTGCCGCTGACGTTGATGATGTTGCGCCGCAAGTTCGAAGGCAATCTTGGCGGTCGGGAGATCACGAGGACATATGCCAAGGCCATTGTGGCGGCACTGGCTTCCGGAGTTGTGGTCTGGCTGATCAAACGACCGGTAGTCGCACTGTTCGGCGCGGATATTCGACCAGTAGGCGGGCACATGAGCTGGTGGTCTGCGCTGGCCATCTGCGTGGTGCTCACCATTGTGCTGGCCGTAGTATATGTGGCTGTGTTGTGGGTGGTACACACCCCGGAACTCATCAGCGCCTATCACTCGATACTGGCCCGTCTACACAAGACTCCGGCCAGTGAGGACGTTGCTGTGACAGCCCAGCCGGAAAAAAGTCGACGCTACGTAAATCAATCCTGAGACGGAGCCCGTCAAGGATAGCCCCGCACGTAGAATATCTAAGACCAATCTCGAACACCAATCACACGGAGCCGAACGCACTATGAAACCGCAACTCGGAGACACGATTCTCAACCGATACACCTTGGTATCATCGTTGCGTGAGGAGCCTGGCATTCAGGCATGGAAAGCCAACGACCGTGTGCTGGCAAAGGATTGCCAGCTGTTCATCATTACCGATCGCAGCGCTTTCGCCGCAATCGATGAGCTCGCTGGTCGCATCGCCGCCACTCGCCCTGATCGTGTGATTCCCATACTGAAATACCGTATGGAATCCGACGTACTTCTCATTGTCATGCCGGTGGATAGCGGCCAATGCCTGACTGACTACATGGTAGATACCGCCAAGCCGCTCAGCTACAGCGCCATCCGGTCGATTATCGGAGAATGCGCCGACGTGCTGCGCGAGGTCATTGCGGATACTCCCAGCGGCATCGTCATCACAACCGACACCGTTCGAGTGACTACCTCCGGTGTGCAAATTGCCGATGCACCATGTGCCACGATGCTGGCCGATACGTCCGCTACCGATCTGCGTACGGACGGTCCTGAACGGTATGCGATTCGCCAGCTTGCGGCATTACTCTATACCCTGCTGACACGCACGCCAAGCCAAGCGACACCCACATTCAATCTGCGTGCCTTGCCGCAAGACACCCCTGGCGAATTCCGCGTAATTTGCAAGCGTGGATTGGCCTTGAGCGAGCCCGACGATCATACGTTGCCAATGGCTGCCCTTGTAGAACTCGACGCCTTGTTGGGTAATTGGAAGCCGCTCTCTGAACTGAGCGATGCTGACATTGCTTTGCCGAGCGTGGAAAGCGATTGCTCGATTACCAAGGCGATACTGAAGCCTGCCAACGAGACTGATATCGTGCCTATTCCCAGCACGTTGATTAACAGCAGCAGTCTTCCGGAATTGTCTATTACCCCTTCCCTGCCGGTTCAGACGGCCGCCGTCCCCGCTCCGCACGCGATGTCACCGGTTCCTCTGCCTGATGGGTCCAGTACTGCTGACGGTAACCAGTCTCAGTCTGATGCCCGCCGTCTGTTTGACTTCAACCTTTCTGAAGCCTGGGAGCACGAAAATCTTTCCGGTGAAGGCACCGGTGACTGGTACAGCGAAATGAATCCGGCCCCCATCGGCGGTCCGGGTGATAATACTCGGTTGACAGTGCCTATTGTTACCGGCGGTATTTCCGATGCCACCGTGGGAGAGACAACCAGTCGTATTCCCGTGTTCGACGCCAGCGGCCGTGCTGTGGCTCCCGGTGAGGAATCACTGCGTGCCTTGGAAGAGGAGCAGGCCCGCATTGCCGAAGTAAGCGCCATTCCTCCGAGCTTCACACCGAAGGATGTGCCGGATGACGAGGTTGACAGCAAGCTGCCCGATGAACATCTGTTCGGCAAACTGTCGACCAAGGTCGTTGCCATCATTGTGGCTCTGATATTGGTAGTGGCAGCGGCTGTTTGGGCAGTGCATGCGTTCCAGTCCTCCGGAGACAATCCTGCCGATGCTTCCATCAACTCCAGTGAAGGTGACTGGCCTGATATCAATGCTGACGCTGTGCCATTTGGTGGCAGCGAGAACGCGACGAACGGTGGCACCACTGACGATTCTTCAAAGTCGAGTGATGACACTCAGAGCGAATCCAAGGACTCGGTATCAGACAAGTCCAAGAAGTCCGAGACTGCTGATTCGTCGTCCAAGAAGTCCGGCGATAAGGATTCCAGCGCTGTTCCGCAACCGAGCCATGAGAACAACACGGCGTTTACGATTTCCAGCGCCAACTTCCTGTCGAATCCTGGCGGCCAATCCGGGTACGCATACTACATGCACCTTGACCAGCCGCAGGATGCGTACCGCATGGTTATCACCATCCGCACATCCGGTGGTAAGGGCTATATTCGCGCAAATACCACTGGAGACCCCACTCAGGGCAAGCAGGTGGCCGAATTCACCTTTGCTGAAGGTGGCACTACTGAGGTGAAGTTCACCAAAGCCGTCAAGACGCAGGATCTGCTGCTGTGGGTGCCATCGGATAGCCTGCCGCAGAACCAGCTGTACATCGAAAAGGTGGAGGTCTTCTAATCGGCATCTATGCCGATAACTGACCCAAGAAGGGGTGGTACCGTTCGCATACATTCGACGGTACCGCCCCTTCTTCGCATCTGGCTGAATGACACGGAATATCGTATGGGGGTGTGACAATGTTTCACGTGAAACATAACGTCATCATTATCGGTTCTGGTCCCGCTGGCTACACGGCCGCCATCTATCTTGGCCGCGCAGGTCTCAATCCTGTTATGGTCACTGGTGCGTTGTCGCCAGGTGGACAGTTGGTCAACACCACTGAGGTGGAGAACTTCCCCGGATTCCCGGAAGGTATTCTTGGCCCGGATCTTATGGATCGCATGAAGGAACAGGCCAAGCGCTTCGGTACAACCTATATCGCAGACGATGTCTCTTCCATCGAGGCGTGTGAGAGTGATTCGGTCAAGCCGACTTATCGTGTAACACTCTCCGATGACTCCCAGTTGGAGGCATCGTCGCTTATCATCGCCACAGGGTCGTCATTCCGTAAGCTTGGGGTGCCCGGCGAACAGGAGCTGTCCGGACATGGCGTCTCGTACTGCGCCACCTGCGATGGCTTCTTCTTCAGGAACAAGCCTATCGTGGTCGTAGGCGGTGGCGATTCGGCTTTTGAAGAGGCATTATTCCTGACCCGGTTCGGTTCTTCGGTCACCTTGATTCACCGACGCGATAGCTTCCGCGCCTCGCAGATCATGGTGGACCGAGCCAAAGCCAATCCGACCATCACTCTGATGACCAACACAGTGGTGACCTCCATTACCGGCACCTCCTCCCCCACACAGAACACCGGTGCACCTATTGCCATTCCTGGCTTGACGCTCAAACGACCGGCTGTAGCACCGGCCAGTGTCAGCAGCATCGCCGTACGTAACGTGGTGACCGGAGAAGAAAGCACGCTGGACACCAACGCCGTATTCGTGGCTATCGGCCATACGCCAGCCACTGATTTTGCGGCCGGTGTTGTGGACCGTGACGATGATGGGTATGTCGTGGTGCAGGGTGCCAGCACGGTCACCAGTGCGCCAGGCATCTTTGCTGCAGGCGATTGCGTGGATCGTACTTATCGTCAGGCGATCAGCGCAGCGGGCATGGGCTGCCGTGCAGCGCTGGATGCGCAGGCTTATCTTACGGACTGATGGTGGCGGACTGATGGTGGCTTGCTGTTCTGGCTACTGCCTGTGACATAGGAGCAACGCTAGGTCAGTGTTACAGCATGCCGCCCTTGGATAGTACGTATCGGTCAAAGGCATAGAAAGACCCCTCAGGCGACGGAGAGGTTGTGCCCGATGTTTTGCGCAAATGTGGCCTGGTCCGTCGTCGGGGGAATGACTTCAGTCAGTTGATTGCATGATGCCGTCGAGCCGGGACATGTCCAGGTAGCGGCGGCTCGACCAATCGTTGGCGGTGACGTAGCGGATCCTGGCGCAGATGAGCATGAGCGCGCTCCTGCCATCCGGGAAGCTGCCGACGACGCGGGTGCGGCGGCGGATCTCCCGGTTCAATCGTTCGATCATGTTGTTCTATTCTTCCCGCCTATCTTTTTCTTGTGGGGGCGTTGGAAAACCGCCGTTTTCGCGGGCCGGTCGCGCTGGTGGTCTGACTTGTGGTGCAACTATGGCGCGACTCGGGCCGCGATATGGTTCGGGAAGGCTTTCGCTTCGCGCAACCTCGTCGCGGGTGGAGGGTGATGGGCTGGCGGGGACGGGCGCAGCGCCCATGGTGTCGTTCCCCGTGTGTGCTCCGCGCAGTTTTTTTCGTTTTGGTTCGCAACAATCCCAGCCTCCGTATCGCAAGCGCATCGCAGCGAATACCGGTCGGCCCAGCGCGAAGGTCCCCCCGGACCCCCTCCGATGAACGCCACACGAACGCATACGGGTGCCATGAAAGTCCATTCGAACCGTCAATCAACTCCTTGATACATAGACAGGAAGCCGAGGAACGTTCGTCGGTCGGATGGGTCCGAAGGAGAAAACGGCAGACCCTACCGCCGGCATCCCTCCCCCGGGTATTCGCCAGCGAACGGCACCGGCTCCACCATGACCGGCCAAGGAGAAGACATGAGCCCAGAACCCATCCGCCGCAAAGGCAGGAAAACACTCGCCAAGGTATACGATTCCCTATCCGACCCGGAAAAGGCCCCGGACAGGTCGCGCATCATCGGACTGCCCACCAAGAAGGAGGCGCACGACATCCGGAACGAATTGACGGCGGCGGCGTGGGCCGCCGGCAAATCGGTGTCACGCACACAGACGGCCAAGGAATACATCAGCATCGTCGAATCATTCTTCCGCAAGCTGCGGGCCATCAAAGAGGCGGAGCCGCAGACCTACCGGGAGGGTATTGCGTCCCTGCGAAAACTCATAAGGGAGCCCCGCGTCACCTGCCTCGACGAGTGTGAAAGAATGATCGAGACCGCAAGAGCGGACACGGCGATCCTGCTTGTCGGCGGGAAAGACCTCCGAGGCGAAGGAGCCCGGATACTGCTGACCCTGAACGAGACGCGACTCAGCACGGGAAAGGCGACGATCCTCCTGGCCCACGGAACGGAAAAAGACTACAAAGCCCTCCTGCCCGCATACAAGCCCAAGTTCTACCGGCGATAAGCAAAAGCGCGAAGTGGCATTCCAACGGCCCACCCTTCGCCCTGCCCTTGAAGCGTTTGTGTCGCCATCACGCGTCCACGGGCCGGATCCGGCCCGATAAGCCCGTACCGCACCCCCATCCCGGCACCCACGGGTATTCACCCCCCGCCGACCCGATCCGGTTGATATAAGCCGTGATACCAGCACTGGAATTACCGGTCAGACTGCCGCGGCAGGGGTATTAAAATCGCTTGAGGATCACATCCTTCGAGCCGGTGAAGTAATACCCCCTCGCCGTCACGCTCGTGCCGTCGATCCAATGGTCACCCGACTTCACGCCGACCGTCACATTATCGGTGATGGGCTGACCCTCCTGAATGACGTGAGGGGCGTTGGTGGAGATGGTGGGGGTGAAGCTCGGAGGGGTGGGCTGGTACTTGTCCAGAACGATCACCACGATGGACTTTTCCACGTTCGTGTGCACGATGGGGTCATTCCACTTGTTGATGTCGTCGTAGGTGTCCCTCGCCATGATCTTCTGCACGGACATGCCTGGATCATCGTTGAATGGCGTGTCAACCGTATACGGCTGTGAGCCTGCGTAGTAATATGAGTTGGGCTTGATGTAGGTGTCCCATGCGTACTGCCACTGGTTCTTTCCACCCAACTCAGCGTGGTTGCCTTGGTCGGATGCCGCGCCCCAATACCCGCTGTTCGAGTACGAAGCACCGACCGCGACCACACGGCAGTCACCGTCACCCTCACCTGGATGACGCTTGTGGAAGCCGCTCACACACTCGGTGTTGGCGGCGCTCAATGCCGCCTTCGCCTTGGTCATAGGCGTCAAACTACCAGCGTCCTCGTGAAGAGTGACCTTAGCCGCTGCGAACGCGTTCTTCACGGAGTTGATATCGGTTGCCGGTCCGAACGAACCTGATGCGTCATCCTTATACTGCCAGAACACTCGTGGCGCACCATCACCTGCGCCGCTGCCACCGGCATCCTGGTCTCCGCCGCCACCGCCGGCATAGGCTGTGGAAGCAACGATGCCGCCCGTGGCAAGAGTGGCGATGGCCGCGAGAAGGGCGATACCCTTCCTCAACCATTTCGGCTTGCGCTCGGGCGGAGTCTTAGAATTATGCTTCTTCAACTGCATAACACTCCTTAATCTTGACTACATAGACAAGGCCGCACGAGCGGCCTGCCTACCCTCAAACAGGCAATCAGGAAACGGGTATTACGCAAAGAGAGTGAGGTGCTGAGGACAACCGTAATATTGACGGGGCTGCAATGCATATGAAAAAGCCTCACCTCCGGTGGGGAGGTGAGGCTTATCAGAGGGAAGCGTTATCAGTGCACAATCGGAGGGTAGACTGGGCACGGTCCGTTGCAAGGCGTGCCGTGTCCGCTTGAAGCGGCACCGATCAGATCGGCAAGGCTGGGACCACTGGAAGAACTGCCGCCGCCGTTGTTGGATGGCGTGTAGGACTGCTGCGGGGCGGAATACCCACGGTTGGAGGAATACCCGCTGCCGGAGCCGCCGTAACGGTTGTAGGACTGGGAGTAGGAGCTTTGCGGCTGCGCGGCTGCCGCTGCTGCCTGCGCTTGGGCGGCTGCCTGCGCCTGTGCTTGGGCTGCGGCCTCGGCGTCGGCCTTCTCCTTCGCGGCCTTCGAATCGGTCACCCGCTTGACGGCTGCGTCGAGCTTCGCCTTCTGGCCTGTGTACGTCTTCGGGTCGGTGACGCCCTTCTTGGAAAGGGCGCTGTTCGCCTCGGCGATGGCCTTCTTAAGGCTGTCGCGGGTGGCGTTGTCCGCCACCTTCCCATCCGTGTCCTTGAGGGTCTTGCCCGCGCCGTCAATACCCCGCTTGAGCTGGTCCTTCGCGCCGTCCAGCTCCTTCGCCAGCTTGCTGTCCCTGACGGCATTGAGCGCGGCGTTGAGCGCCTTCGCTTGGGCATCGGCCTCGTCCGCGTCCGTGGCATTGGCCTTCTTCGCGGAGGCGAGCTGCCACGCCAGCCACTCGCTGGGGGCGTCGTTGGGGACGCCCTTGAGCGCCTTGGCCTTCCTGATGGCGGCGTCGAGCTTGCCCAGCAGCTTCGGCTCCTTGAGCTGATCCGCCTTGTACTCGGTCGCCGTGGCCTCGTCCACGGCCTTCGAGAGCGCCTTGTCGGCGTTCCCGGCTTGGGCTACCGCCTCATGGTAGGCGTTGCCCTCGTGGTGCGTCCAGTAGGCGTAGCCGCCGCCGATACCCGCCAGCGCCACGACCACCGCCGCGACGATGACGGCGGTGAGGTTGGCGGGCTTGATACCCTTGGGCTTGCTCTCCTCTGGGGTGGCGTCATCCATGGTTTCCACTTCCTCTGATGGCTTCGTCATTGCTCTTCCCTATGTCCTTATGCGCTGACACGTCGATTCGCCCATCGACATGGATATAACGGCGCGGAGGCGTCAGGCCGAAGCTCCTTATCCCGTGGAGACGTCAGAGACAACCGCGCTTCCATGTCAAACGGATTCAACACTACATTATAGCGAAAGCCACAACTTTGTGGCCTAGTGAGATGCGGACGCCACATATTTTTGGCGCGTGGCCGTTAAAGACGATTCGAAGGAATGGGCGAGGTACGCCAAGGAGCTGGGCGTCAACCTCCAGCGCCTCCGCGTCGAGCGCGGCCTCACCCAAGAGCGCGTGGCCTATGACGCAGGCCTGTCGAGATACCAATACCAGCGAATGGAATGGGGCAGGATAGGCAAGGACACCCCCGCCAATCCCACGTTGAAGACCATCATGGCCGTGGCCCAAGTGCTCGGCGTCACCCTCGACGAACTCCTGCCGCGGCCATGGCCCGACCTGCACGCCAGGTAGGCTCTCCGCCGTCGCGGCCCTTGGCCCCGTTGGGTAGGCGGTGGCAGGAATCTTGGGTGGCCCGCCTGCCCCGTTTTTCCGCCCTCTGTCTCCTAGGGGCTCGGGACGCCTGTTTGCCCGTGTTCTCTCGTGGGGTTTCCGCTTTCGCCCGTTTTTTGGGTGGCCGAGCCGTCGCCCTTGTTATTGCTATTGTTTTTGTGTTTTTCCTCCCGTCCGGATGTCGTTCCGCTATGCGGGGTTATGTGGAGCAGATGGATTCGTTTGCCCCCATCGTTGAAATGCTTGTGATGCAATGTTTGAAATGCCTGTGCGTCCATTGTTGAAATGCTTGTGCGTCCATTGTTGAAATGCTTGTGCGTCCATTGTTGAAATGCTTGTGTCGCCAGAATTGAAATGCTTATGGGGTCATCGTTGAAATGCCTGTGCGCCCATCACCGGAATTCCCATGCCTCCATGATTCGAGCCGCCCATGTCCTCGCGTTTCGCAATCGCGTTGGAGTCGGGTTCCGGCCTTCGGATGGCGGGGCCGGACGCGATGGCGGCCTTTCGCGTCCGGCCGGGTTCCTTCACCAGTTCCGGGTCGAGCCTTGCAGGTGGGTGCCGATGCCGAAGCGTTCGCGGCCCCTGCGCTTGACGTGCTCGCGGTTCTTGCGGCATGCGCATCCCCCGGCCCGTTCCAGCAGCGGCTGCGTGGCCTTGTCGAAGCCCATCGGCTCCCGGAACGGCTTGGCTCCTCCCGTCTTTCGGTCGTAGAGGCATCGTCGGACGGCGTTGCCCCTCGCCTCGCCCATATACGGCCAGTCGAGCGGATGCAGGGCCGCCCACCGGTGCTCGGGAACCGGGCACAGGTGCGAGGGCACCACCTCGTTCCACGCCGGAGACACCTCGATCGCCTTCAACAGGAGGTGCCGATAATACTGTCGGCGAGGAGACCGCGTGTCCGTGTGGTCGCATTCCGGCACGCCGTCGCGCAGGATCGCCCGGCCCATGTACCAGACGATTCTACGGGCGTCCTCGATCACCGGCACCGTGACGTCACGCTTGGCCTCGTCTTCCGTTTCGTCATGGCGGACGATCATGCCGGCGTATTCGTCGAGGTCGCCGACCAGCTGGATGTCCATGCGCGGACCCCACCCGGGGGCGAGCGTCCCGCGCAGGCACTCCACGAAGCACGACTCGACGCGCTTGCCGCGCATGTGCATGCCGCGGTCGAGGTCGAGCTTGACGCGCCACGTTTCCTCCGGCAGACGGATGAGCATGTGCACATGCGCCGCGAGCCGGGCCTGCAAGTCCTTCACGTACAGCACCGCCGCCCCCGGAATCTCACGGCGTAGCCGCGTCAACGTGGCGTTCAGGCGGTCGCTCAGCGAAAGGTTGAACAGGGCCAGTCCCATGAAGTCCACGTTCCCGAAGTCCATGGGCAGGCCCGACAGGGCGAAGCCGGGCTCGTGGTATTTGCGGCATGCCGGGCATCGCCTGCGCGCCTCGCCTTCCTTGGGGGCGACGTGCACGGGCACGCCCGGTCTGACGAACCCCGGGGCCGTGAGCGTCACGAACACGTAGATCCCGGGCTTCCCCAACCCCGCTTCCCCCTTCCGCACGAACCGGTAGCGCTTTCGCCGCAGGCACGCCGGGCAATGCCCGCAGGGCGTCTGCCGCCCGTCCGGCGTGAAGTGCGGGTTCTCGCAACGCCACCCGTGCATGCGGGAGGACTCCCCGGCATCGACGGTGGAGCATTTCGCAAAATCAGCATTCCCGGTTCTCTCGGACGGGCGGAAGTTCGCCGCCTGCTGCGTTGTTTCCGCGATGAGCTTTTGAACAAGTCCAGCGTCCATGGCGGTCACCGTCCTTCGCGCATCGCCGGACGCGTGTTCGCCGCATTGCCGCCGCCCGGCCTGTCGGGATTTTTCCGCCGGATGAGCTCCAGTCGCTCCACCCCACGTAGATCGATCGTCGTGCCTGTCCCACGACCGGAGAAACGGGCGGCAGCGCAACCACGCAGGTCGATGAGCGCACCGGACGGCGTGGGCACCGCACGAAGGGGAGCAAGCCCGTCAAGAGGTCCCTCGACGTCACCGGTTTCGTGTTTTCCCGCGATCCCGCCGTCCGCCGGTCGACGTTTCGGCCGCAATCCGGCGATCTCGTCCACGCGCAGCAGCAACGTCCGGCGCACGCGGATCGAACGGACCCGCCCGGCCTTTCCACGGCCCTCGCCGCGCGCCCACCGGCCCAACGTCTTCGCGCTCACGTCGAACTCGCGGGCGAGGTCGGAGGCCCTCGCCCATGTGCGCGTGCCGTTGACGGCGCGCGCAAGCTCGGCGCCGTCCCGCAGGCATTCCGGGGCGAACGCGAGGAACCACACGATCACGTCCACATGGCCCCGGGAGGGCCTGCGGCGCAGTCGTTCGCGCATACGTTCGCGGGCCAAGCGCCCATCCTTGCCCATGTCGATCGCATTGCGTTCGGCGCGGCGCAGCAGCTCGCAATCGTTGCCCATGATGCCGCGCAGCGTGTCCGTGGCGATGCCCAAGTATTCGGCGAATTTGTTTGTTTCAGCGATGTTTTTCTTCGTCATCGGCGTTATCCGTTCCGGATGTTCCCATGCCGTTCGCCCAGTGCGAGCGGTTCGCGCATCCGGTGCGTAAGCGCGCGGTTCACCGATCGCCGCATGGAAACCGAAAACGCCGGTTATCCCGTAGACCCCCGGTTTCAGGCCGTCTGAGGCCTCCGCAGGGTTTTCGATGCGGCCGGAAGCCACAAGACCCCGCCCGGGAGGCCTCCTGTGGCGTCCGCGATGTTCCCGGCGTGCGCGGGAAGCCCGAAGACCCCGCCCGGGAGGCCTTCCGGCACGCGCGTTCCCCAAGACGAGAAAGACCCCGCACGCTTTGAAAAGCATGCGGGGCCTCATACGGCAATGCCCGGGACTATCCGTCGGACAGCCTCCGGGCGATGTCCCCCAACAGTTCCCTCAACTCGCGGTTCTCCCGGCGCAGGGCTTCCAGCTCATCGCCGCCGCCGGCGACCGTGGGGGACATCTGCTCGGTGAGCCGGCGCAGCCGTTCCCCGTCGCTGTGCAGGTAGTGCAACGCCATGGCGGGCGTCGACCAGCCTCCGCGCCGTTGCAGGTCGGCCACGGTCGCGTCGGTGTGCTGGGCGAACCAAGTGTTGCCCGAATGACGCAGATCATGGAAGCGCACGCCCGGGAAACCGGCGGCGTCGCGGGCCTTGGCGTACATTTTCTCGAACTCTCCCTGATACAGGAACCCACCCCGCGCGCTGTGGAACAGCAGGCCGTCCGCACCCGGCATGGCGTGCTCGTCGAGATGGGCGCGGATATCGCCCATCAGCGGCCCGGGAATGGGGATGTCGCGGACACCGGCCTCGGTCTTCGGCGTCGAATCGACGAACCCGTCCTCCTTGGTGTACGACAACGCGTGCGTGACATGCGCCACCCTCCGTTCGAGGTCGATGTCGCGCCGGCGCAACGCCAGCACCTCGCCGAGCCTCAACGACAGCCAGAACGCCAGCGACACCGCCAGACGATATTCGGCGGGCATTCTCCCGGCGATGGCGGCGACGGCGACGGGGCCCACCACCGGGCGCTCCGCGCTCCTGAGCGTCGCCCCGCCGCGGATACGGCAAGGGTTGAACTCCAGCAGCGGGCCGGGTGGTTCGCACGCCGACGCGAGAACGCGCTTGAGCAACCCGTACGCGCCGGCGCGGGCGCCCGGCGTGCCGGCCAGCGACTCGTACCACGAGGCCACCATGTCCGGCGTGATGTCCCTGACCGGGGTCCCGCCGAACACCGGCAGCAGGTGGCGGTCGAGCAGATGCCGGTACGTCGCCCGCGTGCGCGGCTTGACCTTGTCATCGCGCACCTTGCGCACAAGCCACCGTTCGGCGAACTCGCCGAACGACACGGCACGCGCCTCGACGGCCTCCCGCTCGCGCCGCGCCCTTTCCAACCGCTCCCTCGGATGAATCCACGAACCGGACTCCACCAGCCGCCGCTCGGCGGCGAGCCACCCCTCCGCGTCCTCGCGCGACGAGAACGCATGCGGGGCCGTGACCCGCTCCGCCCCGTCCACCGGATCCCGGTACGACGCGTAATAGCTCACGCCGCCCTTGACCTTCCTGCTCCTGATGGCACCCCAACCGCGCCGCCTCGAACCAGCCATGACACACCTGCCTCACGCGGGCGACCCCCGGAACGGCAACCCACCGAACCGGCCTGCCCGCATGACAGCAGACCATAAGGCAAGTGCAACCACCGTGCAACAACGATGTCCGCCCCTACCGGCGAACGTCCCCAACAACCCGCCGCACGACGGCGCGAATCCGGCGAAACCACGCCAAAACCCAGCAATACCGCCAATCCCGAGAACCCCGCCCATAGAACATGTTGTTCGTGCGGATCCGCCGACGGTGCTCGACGGGGTAGTCGTCGAGCAGGTAGGTGGTCGACTCGCCTATGCCCTCCCTGAGGCAGGATGCGGCGGCCTTCAATCCGCGGGATTCCATCTGCGCGGCCACATCCTCCGCCTTCCTCAACGCGGCGTCGCGGGATTCCATGGCGAACACGGCCTTGAGCGCGCCGGCCGCCCATGCCGCGTGTTTGCGGCTGACCCTGGAGAGCACGTTGCGCATGAAATGCACCACGCACCGCTGGTATCTGGCGTCCGGCAGCATCGCGTTGACCGTGGACACCAGTCCCGCGCACCGGTCGCCCTCCGCGACCCCGACGACCTCCCGATGGCCCGTGTCGTCCACGCCGATCGCGACCAGCACGCTCACGTTCTCGACCGACCCGCCCCACGTGCGCTTGTGCCACACGCCGTCCACGAACAGGTACGGGTACGAACGCTCCAACGGCCTGTTGCGCCATTCGTCGATCTGCGCGTACACCCCCTTGAGCTTGTCCGAGAGCGTCTGCGAGGGCATCCGCTCGCCCCACAGCAGGCGGCTGATGTCGTCGACCTGACGGGTCAAAACGCCGGCCAGGTACATGTCGATCAGCGCCTCCTCGACGCTCTGCTCACGACGCCTGTATCGTTCGATCACCGCCGACTCGAACAGCGCGCCCTTGAGCTTCGGGACCCTGAGGGTCACGGTCCCGGCCTTCACGGTCAGGTCACGCTCGTAATGACCCGCTCTGTAGGCCTTCCTGTCCCCGGTGCGCTCGTAGCGGGCGGCGCCCGTGATCTCGTCCGCCTCCGCGTCCAGCATCGCGTTCAGCAATTGCTCGACCTTCTCCGACACCAACCGGTCGAGTCTCGTCTCGAGCATGTTCTCATCGACCTGTAGAATCTGATCCTGCATGGTTCCGTCGCCTCTTTCCATAGCGGTTTTGTTTGGCGACTGAAATCGTACCCAGACGACGGGCCATGCCTCTTCATTCAGGCTTCAACCAAAGTGCGCAACAAACCGGGCGTTATCGACGGAGAATCACGATGTGTGATTGTCCCTCCAGCCTGAGGGGTTTTCTATTGCGACAGGGGCTACAGCGCGGGCATACGCCCCTGCCAGGAATCACGCAGAGGCTATAACGTCTTGCGCATACAACGCACTGCACAGCAATAATGCCGGCGACAACACGAATGTTCTTATCGTGTTACACCCATTTGGAATCGGCATCGCCTTGGCTCGGCACCAGCAGCTGCAGGATGCGATCCATATCCTCTGGTGACGAAAAGACGATTTCGATGCGACCATGCTTGGTGCTGCCCTTAATCGACACCTTGGTATCGAAATGATTTTCCAAACTCTGCTGGATGGCGGAACCAACCCAAGGATTGGTCTTAGACGTCTTAGGCTTCTTCGGCTGCTCCCCCGACGCAATCTTCATGGCGACGATTTCTTCGGTGCTGCGTACAGAAAGACCTTCCGCAATAATACGAGAAGCCAGCTTGTCCATTTCCTCCGGATCGCTCAGGCCCAATAGCGCACGCGCATGACCGGACGATAGCACACCGGCAGCCACTCTCTTTTGCACAGAAGCCGGCAGGTTCAGCAGTCGCAAGGTATTGGCGATTTGCGGGCGAGACTTGGACACCGACTTGGACAGTTGTACTTGTGTCAACCCGAACTCTTCAATCATCTGCTGGTAGGCAGCCGCCTCTTCCAGCGGATTCAAGGCCACACGGTGCAAGTTTTCCAGCAATGCATCGCGGAGCATATCATCATCCGCAGTGGTTTTGACGATGGCGGGAATCGTCTCCAACCCAGCCAACTGAGAAGCACGCCAACGGCGTTCACCCATAATGAGCTCATACGGGCTGTCCAAATGACCGGCAAACGGATTCGTGCTGGATTCCGTCTCGTCGTGCTTGGCGGCTTTGGCCGCAGCAATCTGGCTTGCCGGACGCTTGCGCACGACTATCGGTTGCAGCACACCAACTTCCTTAATGGAAGCAGACAGCTCATTCAACTCATCCTCGTCGAAGATGGTACGAGGCTGATGTGCATTGGGCCCGATATCAGACAGTTTGAGTTCAGCCAGATAACCACCGGCTACCGGCTTGAGCTCGTCCTTCTTATCTGTGTCAGCGGTCTTTGCCGCCGATGCAGTCAAAGATGTTTCACGTGAAACATCTTTGACAGTGACGGATGTACGATGTGCCGTCTGAGACGCAGACGACTTGCCGCCCTGCTGAGGTGCGGCGACCTTACCGGTTTGAGGTTTCTCCGTACCGAAAAACAGGTCGCTAGGATGAGTAATGGTGTCCAATGCGGGCATGGATGCGCGTTTACCGGCGGCTTTCTTGACTGCCTTGCTGGACGATATCGTCTGAGGCACGGCAGGTTTTGATTCCTGCTGGGCAGTAGCCTTCTTGGCGGGGGTTATGTCAGCAGTGGCCTCCGGAGTAGACGAATCCTCCGCAATCATTGCGGGCTGCTCCGCCACCGGCTCCTCCCCTGGCAATGTGGGGAACAAAGCGCCAAGGCCCTTACCAAGTCGTGATTTTGATGCCATTACTTGTTCCTCCTCGCATCAATGGTGTCAAGGACTTGTTGCGAACGCTGTGCGATTTCCAAAGCTGCTTCACCATACGATATGGCACCTATGCCACGAGGATCATAGGCAATCACCGATTGGGAGAAACTCGGCGCTTCGGAGATCTTGACTGAACGCGGGATGGTGGTATTCAGCACAATGCTGGGATAGTGTCCCTTAACCTCGTTATATACTTCACGGCTCAATAACGTTCGGCGATCGAACATCGTGACGAGCATGGTGGACACCAGCAGTACGGGATTGAAATGCTCTTGCACCAAACCAATCGTGTTAATCAGCTGGCCAAGACCCTCCAATGCGTAATACTCAGCCTGGATAGGAATCAGCATCTCGGTCACTGCACACATGGCGTTGATGACCAAGAGGCCCAAGCTGGGCGGGCAATCAATGAACACGTAATCATAGTGTTTATCTGATTGACGTAGGTAGAGGTCTAGGGCCTCCTTCAGCAACGTGTTTCGGTTGGGCAGATCAGCCACTTCCAACTCAGCACCGCTGAGATCGATTGATGCAGGCACAACATCAAGTGTGGGAAAATCAGGACAGACCGTGATAACATCACCCAGATCGGAACGCCCCTCGATAACGTCATAGACCGAGGGCTCTCCCGATGCATGAGATACACCCAACGCCGTAGAGGCATTGCCCTGCGGGTCCATATCGATGACCAACACCTGCGCGCCCTTGTTCGCCAGCGCCGCAGCGGTGTTTACCGTGGATGTGGTTTTACCCACTCCCCCCTTCTGGTTGGCCACGGCGATACGACGAGTCCGTTGAGGCTTTGGGAAATCGGTTTTCTTGAGTACATCGTAGCGTGAGCTTTCATCAGCCATTTGGCTACCAAGCACTGAACCGTGACCATCGAATATTCGCTGAAGCGTTTCGGAAGCCGATTCTATAGGTTCCGACTGATGATCCTTGGTGGCCATCGCTCCTCCTTGCACAGACGTAAGTTCCAGTGTTCTCATTCGTATGGACATGATGCTCGTTATCCACAATTGCGATATGCAATGTGGATAAGTGTGGATAAGTGTGAATGACGTTGAGTGTTAGATTGTGTATTCACAGACGAAAAACATTGAAAAATCAATGTTTTCATCATTATGCACATCGTCCCGTAAAAATGTGGATAACTTTTACGCACATATGGAAATGTGGATAACTCAATCAGTACTCCACTCATCGCTTATCCACAATCACCACGTGGGTAGGCTCAAGATCCGGCCCGACAGCCGCCTCAACGACACGTGGACGACGACCACCGAATTTTGCAATCTCCTTGCCAGCCTTGTCGATTTCAGCCTGAGCAGACCGTCCCTTCAGTGCGATCAACTGTCCTGACGGTTTCAGCAACGGCAACGTCCAGCCAGAGAGTTTGGTCATAGGAGCAACCGCACGACACGTGACAACAGCGAACGGATGAATTTCCCGCTTCCGTACCTGCTGGATGACGGCATCGGAGCGTCCACGAATAATCTCAACGTTCTGCAGTTGCATCAGGCCAACACATTCATGCAACCATTCGATTCGCCGCTCCATCGGTTCAATCAGCGTGAAGTCATGATCCGGCAAACACGCGGCAGCCACCAATCCAGGAAAACCACCACCACTGCCGACGTCGGCAACTGTTTTGAAGCGAATACCATTCGTCGCATTCCGAACGTACGGCACAATCGCAGCGGAATTCAGAATATGCCGTTCCCAAATGATATCGACGTCACGGGGGCCGATCAATCCACGAGGTTCACCCTCTTCGGCAATCTTGGCATGGAAACGCTCCAACTTCGGCAACGCATCACCCAAGACCTCAGCAAGTACAGGTGACCCCTGCAGCTGATCCGTCATAGCCATCTCCCTCACCATGTTTCACGTGAAACAATCAACATGGAGAATGGCGCCGCTCATTACGACGCCATTCTCCATGCGGTCACTTTAGTTTGTTCAAAGACGACATCCGTCGAACGTCCCTGTCATCTCAAAAAAACTCGCCGAGCAATTACTCCTGATCAAGCTCGTCGTCTTCGGCGGTATCCTCGACTCTATTCTTGAGATACACCGTCACGTAACGATGAGGCTCCTCACCGTGCGAGCGAGACTTCAGCCCCTCTTCCCGAACCACATCGTGAACGACTTTACGTTCGAAGGAATTCATCGGCTTCAAGTCATACGGCTCGCCGGAATCCTTCACTGCGTCAATGGCATCCAAGGCGATATCACGGAGGTGCTGACGCTTGCGCTTCAGGAAACCGTCGACATCCACAATCAGATGAGAACGCTCGCCGGTCTTCTGCTGTACAGCCAGACGAGTCAATTGCTGCAGAGCATCAACGACTTCACCATTACGGCCAATAAGATGTTTGATGTCAGTATCGTCATCAGCAACGATTTGCACGGTGGGGCGGTCATTACGCACGCCCATCTCAATGTCGCCCTCATAGTCGGCGATATCCAGTAGGCCTTCAAGGTAATCCGCGGCGATGTCAGCCTCTTCGTTGAGCTGGTCGATCGACTTCACGTCATCCTGTGCCATACGCTACTCCTTCATGTCGTGTTTGAATTCCAAGTCTAAGCCCTGCTCCCCCGAACAGAGAAAGTAATGTCGGTGCGTGTTGAATGTTTCACGTGAAACATCGAACTCGCACCGACATAGTCGTCACTTCTTTTTGCGCTTACGCACGGGCTGTTGACGCTGATAGCCCTGAGTGGCCTTACGCTCGGCCTCTTCCTTGGCCTTGGCCAATGCTTCTTCTTCCAGAGAGGGCAGGCCGGCCTTTGCGCGGCGAGCATTCTCATTACGATGATCGCGCTTCTCCTTGTCCGCCGCAGCCGGAGAGCCAGGGGTCGGGAATGCGTACACCTGCCACAATGTGCGGCAGAGGTTGCACACGTTGTTGGTCAGCCAGTAGACCAGCACGGCGAACGGCATGGCGACACCGGAGAAGATGTACATCACCGGGAAGAGCCACAGCATAGCCTTCTGCATGGTCTCGGTCTGCTTGTTCATCGAAGCAGCTGCCATGTTGCGCTTCATGCTGAAGTACTGCATAAACCACAGGCAGAAACACATCAGGAACACGAAGATACCGATGACCGCCTTGCCACTAGCGGCAGCACTGGTGAAGTTATCGGTCACGCTGACAATGCCGAACACATCGGTTTGGGTGAATTGCTTGGCGGTTGCTACGTCGAACGCGCCCAACGCATCGCGTTTACCGTTGGCAATGTATGGAATGGCGGACAGCGTGTAGAACATGGACATGAACACCGGGCCCTGAATGAGCATAGGCAAGCAGGAGCCAGCCGGATTGGCGTCATTGTCTTGATACAGTTTCATGGTTTCACGACTCATGGCTTCCTTGGAAGCCTGATCCGTCTTACCTTTGTACTTGTTCTGAATACGCTGCATCTTCGGCGCCAATGCCTGCATCTTGCGCATCGACTTCATCTGCTTGTAGAACAGCGGGAAGATACAAGCCTGCACCACCAGCACCAGGATGATAATGGCAAGCACCCATGAGACACCAATCGGGCTCACGCCCAGCATCACGAAGAAGTCATGCACGATCTTCATGATCCAGGTCTGCAACCACTCAACGGGAGTCAGGATTTTATATAGAAATCCCCAAAACCCGCTATCAAGCAGAAATTCATTTGAGTTCATCGTTGGGCCTCTCTTTGGGTTGTGGCCAATGGTGTCAGTCGAGGCTCTTCATGAGCCTTCGACCACGAAAATCTGTAAAAAACGGAATACCGTTGTGGAACATCGTCGATTCCCCCACGACTCCACGGCCGGCAACGCAGTAATCTCAGCACGGCGAGCACTCCCCCTTTGAACGCGCCATACCGTTCCAATGCCTCAATGGCATAATTCGAGCACGTTGGATAATACTTGCAACAAGGCGGTGTGTTTGCCGAGATGTGCTGTTGATACCAGCGCACCCCACCAATCATCACCGCCTTGAAAGAAGCTGTCATGCCTCAGCCACCTTATGCGCCACCGTGGCAAAAGCCTTCGCGATCTGCTGATCTAGCGAAGCGAACGATGCGGTCGCTGCACTGGGCTTGGCGCGCAAAACGATATCGCAATGCGCGGGCAGCAGATCCTCATGGGCTCTGGCCAATACACGAAACCTACGCTTCACCGTATTACGGGTGACCGCATGTCCTACCGATTTGGAGACAGCTAATCCCAAACGGCGATGCACCGTCCGGTCGTCATCATCATGATGGTCGTCGGGCACCAAATAGTGTACGACGATATCCTTGCCACCTGCTTTGCGCCGGCGTTTCAGCACGGTGACGAAATCACGATGGCTTTGAAGCCTCTCCACCTCGACTATGCCTGTGGCACTGATCGGAATGATCAGGCGGAGAGGGACTTGCGGCCCTTGGCACGGCGACGGTTAATCACCGCACGGCCAGAACGGGTGCGCATGCGCAGGCGGAAGCCGTGCTTCATGTGGCGACGACGGTTGTTCGGCTGGAACGTCCTCTTCATAATCCATTGCTCCTAGGTCTATTCGGCAACGCTTCGCGCTGCCCTCACGTGAGTCAAGCTATACCAAAGTACTCTCACCCCTACCCTCAAGTCAAAACGGACGGAGTATTTTCACATTTCGACACGTTGCGAGACACGCCCCAAATCTCTTATAATCGGCGGAATACCAACCATTCACGGCCAAAAGTTATCCACAAATTACATGTTTGTTATTCACAATCCAGTTATTTCAACACGCGACACGGTGGATAACTTGTCTAAACCAGAGTAAATATTATCTGTTGTACGTATTTCGCCACAGCGACAGAAGGGGCCACCATGGTTAACGCTTCCGGCGACCCCGTAATCGAGGCCGCCCACATCTGGTCAGACACGCTGACGGTGCTCAAACACAGCGCTTCGCTCAGCCCACGAGAAAAAGGATGGTTGGAAGGCGTTGTTCCTGAAGGCGTCTTCGGTTCGACCATCGTGCTGTGTGTGGACAACAACGACACGCTTCAAGCCATTCAGGGTGATTTGAACGATTCCCTGCTTCAGGCATTGCGTACGGTAACCGGCGAAAATATGTTTCCCGCGTTCAAGGTCGTGCCGAAAACCGAGCCCGAACCGCTTTCGGAGGCAAAGCCGGCGCAGCCATATCCTTCGGAAATTTCTCCGACTGTCGCCGAATTCGGTAAAGAATCCTATGGTGCAAAGCCGGCAGCCGCACCGCGGGAACCGATGCCCGCCACCGAGCCGCAGTTCCCGGTCGGTCAGCAGAAGATGAATCGCGATCCCGAGACTCATCTCAATAAGAACTTCACGTTTGATTCCTTCGTGCCCGGCGATTCCAACCGTTTTGCCCGTACGGTCGCACTGGCCGTGGCCGAAGGTTCCGGGCAGGATTTCAACCCGTTGTGTATCTATGGCGGATCGGGCCTGGGCAAAACCCACTTGCTGAACGCCATCGGCAACTATGCACTGGTCAAGGATCCCGGGCTGAAGGTTCGATACGTCACGTCTGAGGAATTCACGAACGAATTCATTGACGCGCTGCAAAACCCGAACCAAAGCCAGGGTCAGATTGCTGAATTCAACCGTCGATACCGACAGGTTGATGTGTTGCTTATTGACGATATCCAGTTCCTCGGCGGCAAGGAAGCCACCTTGGATCAGTTCTTCCATACGTTCAATGCACTGCATCAGGCAAATAAGCGTATTGTCATTGCTTCCGATGTAGCGCCCAAGAATTTGAAGGGTTTCGAGGCTCGACTCATCTCGCGCTTCGAATCCGGCCTGACCGTAGACGTCAAGCCGCCGGATCTGGAGACCCGAATCGCCATTCTTCGCATGATCGCCTCGATGAACGGCTCGAAAATCCCCAGCGATGTGTTGGACCTCATCGCCGAACGCTTCACCGAGAACATTCGTGAACTCGAAGGCGCGCTAACCCGTGTTACGGCCGTGGCCTCGCTGAGTAATCAGCCGGTGACCCGCGCCTTGGCCGAGCAGACGTTGCAGGACTTCTTCACCACCGATGTGGAAATCAAGCCCACGGACATCATCAGTCAGGTGGCGAAGTACTTCCACCTGACGTTTGAGGATCTTGTCGGTAAATCACGAACCAAAAACGTGGCTGTTCCTCGTCAGATCGCCATGTATCTGGCTCGCGAAATGACCAGTATGAGCCTGATGGATATTGGCCAGGTCTTTGGCGGACGCGATCACACCACAGTAATGCATGCCTGCACTCGAATCAGTGACCGAATGCAGCAAAAACAGGAGATCTATAACTACGTTATGGAGCTCACGGTTCGCCTCAAGCAAAGCAACACCAACTGACACAACGCTTCTGAGAGACGAAAAACGGCACTTTTTGGACTGACTTTCCGAAAAGTGCCGTTTTTGGTTGCTCAGGCGGATTCTGGTGGATACGTCGAGGCAACGGATTCGAGACATTAGATTCCTCATGGCTCCCCTTTGTGAGGGGATCTGTCGGCGCAGACGACTGAGGGGAGTTTCGAAGGGGAACACGCAAAAAAACCATGAAACGAGAGAATCGATTCTGAGGACCGATTTTGCGGGTTTGGGCGAGCGAGACGGAAAAAGTGCCGAAAACGGTCTCCAGAATCGATTCTCCTCGACGAAAAACAGTCTTCAACACGCCGTGCGAAAGTGCGAAAACCAAAAAAGTTATCCACATAGTTGTGCACAGATGTGGGTAAACTCGGCGGATAACTCGTGGATTACCCACTATTTTGTTGTGGAAAACTCGTGCATAACCGCGACCTCGATGTGGAAAACTCAAATTCGACGAACTGGCTGTGGAAAACTCGCCCACTTATCCACAAGCCATGCAGAATTTGTCCACATTTTTCAGGGACTTATGAACCGTTGCAGTTGTAGGGCTCAGCCCTACTTATCCACACTATCCACCGGCCTTATTATGGCGATTACTTACTCAGTTACGTGAAAAGCATCATCGCCATAGTAACAGCCGGTCATCCAGCGTACGTAAGTTCGCCACCTAACGGCTAGAATATTCCTCAGCCAATCCGACGAAGGGAACAATCACACATGAAAGTCGAAATCGATACCGCAGCCCTAGCCGACGCCGTAGCCTGGACCTCCCGAGTCATCGACGCACGTCCCTCCAACCCGATTCTCGCTGGCGTCAAGCTGGAAGCCATTGACGGAACGCTGCAATTCTCCGCCTTCAACTACGAGATTTCCGCTCGCCACCACATCGAAGCCGGCGTTGACGAAGCCGGTTCCGTACTGGTTCAGGGCAAGCTGCTGGCCGATATCACCAAATCGCTGCGTTCGGAGAAAACGTACCTGGTCACCGACGGCTCCACGCTGACCATCACGTCCGGCAAGTCGAAGTTCACCTTGCAGCTCATGCCCGACACCGAGTACCCGGATCTGCCCGTGGTACCGGCCATGCTCGGCCAAGTCGATGCCCCGACTTTCGTTCAGGCCGTGAACCAGGCGTGCGTTGCCGTCTCCCGCGAAGAAAACCGCCCGGTACTGACCGGCGTTCGCATGCAATTCCAAGGCGACAAGGTCGTCATGACTTCCACCGATCGCTTCCGTTTGGCCCGCGCCACCTTCACTTGGACTCCGCAGAACCCGGACGTCGACACCACCACGCTGGTTCGCGGCTCCCTGCTCAAGGATGTGGCCCGTGCTCTTGACGAGCACCAGAACATCCGCCTTGATTTCGATGCCGATAGCCCGACGCTGCTCGGCTTCGAAAACGCCGGCCGCGTCTCCACCTCCCAGCTCATCGACGGTGAATTCCCGGCGGTCGACCGCCTGTTCGCCGACGAATATCCGATTCAGGCCGTAGTCAACAAGCAGGATTTGCTCGACGCCATCAGCCGTGTGGCTTTGGTCGCCGAACGCAATGCTCCGATTCGCATGACCTTCACCGGTCAGGAAGTGGCGCTGTCCGCCGGATCGGTCGACGAGGCTCAGGCCAACGAAACACTGGACATCGACATGGATGGCGACGACATCACCGTGGCATTCAACCCGTCCTACCTGAAGGAGGGTCTGTCCGCCGTAACCGAACCATTCGTGCGCATCAAAATGACGACCCCGGTCAAGCCGGTCGAGTTCAATGGCCAGCAGGAAGCTGATTCCGACGAGTCCATGGACTACCGATACCTGCTCGTGCCGATGCGCTTTAACAACTGAAATCCCTGAATTTCCAACGATTCGCTAATGCACATCTCCCGTCTCGCACTCGACCACTACCGCTCATGGAGTCAGGTAGTGGTCGATTTCGTACCAGGCGTGAATATCCTGTTCGGCAAGAACGGTCTGGGCAAAACCAATCTGGTGGAAGCCGTCGAAGTGCTGTCCACCGGATCGAGCCATCGCACGTCCAGCACGTTGCCGCTGATCGAACGCGGGCAGACCACGGCCACCATCCGCGCGAACGTCGCTGATGATGCCGGTCAAACCACTACGTATGAAGCGTCAATTCATGCGCGTGGTGCCAACCGAGCCCGCATCAACTCGGGGTCGTCGCTGTATCTGCGCGATATCATCGGCAAGATTCCCAGCGTTTCCTTCACTCCCGAAGATCAGCGGTTGGTGTCCGGCGATCCGGGAGCACGCCGCACCATGATGAATCAGGCTGCGGCTCTGCTCGAGCCCGGATACATGCAGACGTTGCAACAGTTCACGCGCATCGCCAAACAGCGTGCCACATTGTTGAAGCAATTGAATGCCAATGTCAACAATGGCCAGCCGATGGATGCGGTTCTGAGCGGTTTGGAAATCTGGACCGGCCAGTTCATCGAAGCCGGTGTGGCGTTGACCCGTATGCGCGCTCATGTGATCGGTCTGCTTGCCGAGCCATTTGCCGCGATTTACGCCGACTTGGCCGGTGCCGGCGAGCAGGTGACGCTCACTTATGCGCCTTCATTCGACGAAGTGCTGATGTTCGACGATCCACATCCGCAGATCAGCGAGCATTTCCAACGCATCTACCCCGGTGAAATGGCTCGCGGCGTGAACCTTATCGGTCCGCAGCGCGATGACATGAACCTTGAGTTGGCCGGTATTCCCGCCCGCGAGTTCGCTTCGAACGGCGAGATGTGGACGATGGCGTTGGCCTTGAAAATGGCATTGTTTGAAATCGTGCGTGACCGGTTGGGATTGCGGCCGATTGTGATTCTCGATGATGTGTTCGCCCAGCTTGACGACAGCCGGCGCACGCAGATTCTTGATTTCGCCAGAAAACAGGATCAGGTGCTGATTACCGTGGCCGCTGAAGGCGATGTGCCCGACTATGAATCGGCCCATCGTATCGACGTGGCCACACTGGTCGAACCCGCTTCCGTAATACTGCCAACTCTGGGCAATTTGTCCGATTCGCGGGAAAACGAGAGTTTGGGTAAGTATGACGGAAAACCCGCGGTGGACAGCGCGTCCGTAGAACGGAAAGTGTCATGAACCCGCCGATCGCCCGCCAACTCAACCTGGACGAGACCAAACTGCCGGCCGAAATATTCGAGCGGCTCTCCCGTCGCGGGGCGACCTTGAAGGACTACAGACGCCGCCGTGAAGAGGCCATCGAAAACTTCGGCAAACCGGGGCGCGATCCGGCTGAACTGGGCAGCGTGATGACCACCATCGCCGGCAATGGCGTCTGGGCGGCGAATATGAAACTTGCGCAATTGCGCAACCATTGGGACCAAGTGGTGGGACAGGCCATCGCCAGCCATTCGGCAGTCGCCGATTTCACGGACGGTGTACTGACCATCCGTGCCGAATCCACGGTCTGGGCCACGCAGCTGACCTACCTTATCCCCCAACTTACCGATACCATCCGTCGCAATCTCAAAGGATTGACCATAGCCGAGATTCGCGTGACCGGACCGGCCGCCGGATACACGCGCAAATGGGCTCGGCGGCGGTAGCCAAGATGCCAAACAAATTCGCAGAAGCCTCGCTATGGCGCTCGTCGGGTTAGACGAGTAAAATCACATGCAGTATGGTCAAATGGCCAGAAGAGCCCTTTACGGGCCTCGTAAGCCATATCGCCTCCGTGAATGACCTTCATGACGGAGGTTGACCCTGTAGTCACGGAAGGAAGCCTGTTGGCAGACGAAACCAGCAAAGAGGAGCAGCTGAAGGCGGCTGCGGAACGCATCAACAATGCGGAATTGACCGAAGGCGAACTTGACGAATCCATGGCCCCCGAGCATTATGAGGCCTCCGATCTGAGGGTGCTCGAAGGACTCGAGGCCGTGCGTATCCGCCCCGGTATGTACATCGGTTCCACCGGCCCGCGCGGTTTGCACCACCTGGTCTATGAGATCGTCGATAACTCGGTCGACGAGGCGCTGGCCGGATACGCCAGCCATATCGAGGTCACCATTCTGCCGGACAACGGCATCCGCGTGGTGGACGATGGTCGAGGCATCCCGGTCGATGAGGTGCCCGGCGAGGGCGTCTCCGGTGTGGAGACCGTGATGACCAAGCTGCACGCCGGCGGCAAGTTCGGCGGCGGCGGTTATGCAGTATCCGGCGGTCTGCACGGCGTGGGTATCTCCGTGGTCAACGCACTCTCCACCCGCGTGGACATCGAAGTGCGCCGTCAGGGCTTCCACTGGACCCAGACGTACATCGACCAGCACCCCACCGCGCCCTTGAAGCAGGGCGAGCCGATGACCGAAGGCGAGTCCACCGGTACGTCTGTGACTTTCTGGGCCGACCCGAAGATTTTCGAGACCACCATCTACGACTTCGAGACGCTGCGTTCCCGCTTCCAGCAGATGGCCTTCCTGAACAAGGGCCTCAAGATCAGCCTGACCGACGAGCGTGAGAACGACCAGGCCGGCGACGAGGTGGCCGGCGACGCCGCGGACGAGCCCGGCGCAAAGCACCAGACCGTCACCTACCAGTACCTCAACGGCATCAAGGACTACGTCGACTATCTGGTCAAGGTGCGCAAGGCCACGCCGGTGGAAGAGGACGTCATCAGCTTCGAGGCCGAAGACCTGAAGCTCGGCATCTCCGCCGAACTCGCCATGCAGTGGACCACTGCCTACTCCGAGGCCGTGCACACCTTCGCGAACACGATCTCCACCACCGAGGGCGGTACCCACGAGGAGGGCTTCCGCGCCGCGCTGACTTCGCTGGTCAACCGTTACGCGCGAGACAAGGGCATCCTCAAGGACAAGGACGAGAACCTCTCCGGCGACGACGTGCGTGAAGGCCTGACCGCCGTGATCTCCGTCAAGCTCACCAACCCGCAGTTCGAAGGCCAGACCAAGACCAAGCTCGGCAACTCCGAAGCCAAGACCTTCGTGCAGCGCGTGATGACCGACAAGCTCGGCGACTGGTTCGACGCCCACCCGGCCGAGGCCAAGAACATCATCCAGAAGGCCATCGAGGCCTCCCGTGCCCGTCTGGCCGCCAAGAAAGCCCGCGAGAACACCCGCCGCAAGTCCATCTTCGAGTCCGCCGGCATGCCCGACAAGCTCAAGGACTGCCAGTCCTCCAACCCGGAAGAGTGCGAGCTGTTCATCGTGGAGGGCGATTCCGCAGGCGGCTCCGCCATCCAGGGCCGCAACCCGATCACGCAGGCCATCCTGCCGCTGCGAGGCAAGATCCTCAACACCGAGCGCGCCAGCCTGGACCGCATGATGAAGTCCGACACCATCGAATCGCTGATCACCGCGGTCGGCGGCGGCTACGGCGAGGACTTCGACATCTCCAAGGTCCGCTACCACAAGGTCATCATCATGGCCGATGCCGATGTGGATGGTGCGCATATCGCCACCCTGAACCTGACGCTGTTCTTCCGCTACATGCGCCCGATGATCACCGCCGGCTACGTGTACGTGGCCATGCCGCCGCTGTACCGCCTGAAGTGGACCAAGGGCCCGCACGACTTCGTGTACACCGACGCCGAGCGCGACCGCGTGCTCGCCGAAGGCAAGGCCAACGGACGCCAGCTGCCCAAGGGCGAAGGCATCCAGCGCTACAAGGGTCTGGGCGAGATGAGCTACCAGGAGCTATGGGAGACCACCATGGACCCCGAGCACCGCATTCTGAAGCAGGTGCACATCGAGGACGCCGCCGCGGCCGACGAGACCTTCTCGATGCTGATGGGCGATGAGGTCGAACCCCGCCGCCTCTTCATCCAGCGCAACGCCAAGAACGTGCGTTGGATCGATGCGTAACGGAATCCTCCAACCTCCCTCGTCAGAGGGAGGTACACAACGGACTTAGACAACTAAAGGAACAACAGTGGCAGATGAAAACAACACCGGCGACGAGCAGTTCACGCCGGACGGCTCGATGGAGCCGTTGAGCCCGCAGGAGGCGGACACTACCGACTACGGCCTGATGGACACCGGCGAACGCATCCAGCGCAAGGACCTGCAGCAGGAGATGCGCGAGTCCTATCTGGCGTATGCCCTCTCCGTGATCGTCGAGCGCGCCCTGCCGGACGTGCGCGACGGTATGAAGCCCGTGCATCGCCGCGTGATCTACGCGATGTACGACGGCGGCTACCGCCCCGATCGCGGCTACAACAAGTGCTCCCGCGTGGTCGGCGACGTGATGGGTAAGTACCACCCGCACGGCGACTCCGCCATCTACGACACTTTGGTGCGTATGGCCCAGTCCTGGTCGATGCGCAACATGCTCGTCGACGGCCAGGGCAACTTCGGCTCCCCCGGCGACGACCCGGCCGCCGCCATGCGTTACACCGAATGCCGTATGGCCCCGCTGGCCATGGAAATGGTGCGCGACATCGACAAGGACACCGTCGACTTCGTGCCCAACTACGACGGCAAGACCCAGGAGCCGACCGTGCTGCCGGCCCGCTTCCCGAACCTGCTCGTCAACGGCTCCGCCGGCATCGCCGTCGGCATGGCCACCAACATCCCGCCGCACAACATGCGCGAGGTGGCGGACGGCGTCCACTGGGCGCTCGACCACCCGGACGCCAGCCGCGAGGAACTGCTGGAAAACCTGATCCGCATCATCAAGGGACCGGACTTCCCCACCGGCGCCACCATCCTCGGCCACAAGGGCATCGAACAGGCCTACCGCACCGGCCGTGGCCTGATCACCATGCGTGCCGTGGTCAACACTGAGGAGATCAACGGCCGTATGTGCCTGGTGGTCACCGAACTGCCCTACCAGGTCAACCCGGACCGCCTCGTCGTCTCCATTCGTGAGGCCGTGCGCGACGGCAAGATCCAGGGCATCGCCGACATGCGCGACGAGACCTCCGGCCGTACCGGCCAGCGCCTCGTGCTCGTGCTCAAGCGCGACGCCGTGCCGAAGGTGGTCCTGAACAACCTGTACAAGCACTCCCAGCTGCAGCAGACCTTCGGCGCCAACATGCTGGCGCTGGTCGACGGCGTGCCGCGCACGCTGAGCCTGGACGCCTTCATCCGCCACTGGGTGAACCACCAGCTCGACGTAATCGCCCGCCGCACCGCGTACCTGAAGCGCGAGGCCGAAGAGCGCGACCACATCCTGCAGGGCTATCTCAAGGCCCTCGACATGCTGGACGAGGTCATCGCCCTCATCCGTGCCTCCGAAGACACCGACACCGCACGTACGGGCCTTATGGGGCTGCTGGACATCGACCAGGTGCAGGCGGACGCCATCCTGGCCATGCAGCTGCGCACGCTGACCCGCATGAACCGCGACAAGATCGTGGCCGAGCATGAGGAATTGCAGCGCAAGATCGCCGACTACATCGACATCCTCGCCAAGCCGGAACGCCAGCGCAAGATCATCGGCGACGAGCTCGACGAGATCGTCGCCAAGTACGGCGACGACCGCCGCACCAAGATCCTGCCGTTCTCCGGCGAGATGAACGTCGAAGACCTGATCGCCGAAGAGAACGTGGTGGTCACCGTGACCCACTCCGGCTTCATTAAGCGCACCAAGGCCGACGAATACCGCTCCCAGCACCGCGGCGGCAAGGGCATCAAGGGCACCAAGCTGCGCGAGGACGACGTGGTGGATCACTTCTTCCTGACCTCCACGCACAACTGGCTGCTGTTCTTCACGAACAAGGGCCGCGTGTACCGCATCAAGGCCTACGAGCTGCCCGAGGGCTCGCGCGACTCCAAGGGCCAGCACGTGGCCAACCTGCTGCAGTTCGCGCCTGATGAGTCCATCCAGACCGTGCTGTCCATCCCGAACTACGAGGTGGCCAAGTATCTGGTGCTCGCCACCCGTTCCGGCAAGGTCAAGAAGACCCCGCTGGCCGAGTACGATTCCCCGCGCCAGGGCGGCCTGATCGCCGTGCGCCTCATGGCCGACGAGAACGGCGAGAACGCCGACGAGCTCATCGGCGCCGCGCTGTGCAACGCCGAGGACGACATCATCCTGGTCTCCAAACTCGGCATGAGCCTCAAGTTCCAGGCCGACGACGAGCAGCTGCGCCCGATGGGCCGCCAGACCGCCGGCGTGCAGGGCATGAAGTTCCGTAACGACGACAGCCTGCTGGCCATGGATGTGGTCCCTGGCGACTCCGACAAGGACCTGTTCGTGGTCACCAACGAGGGCTTCGCCAAGCGCACCGCCATCAGCGAATACCGTCTGCAGGGCCGCAATGGCCTGGGTATCAAGGCCGTGCAACTGGTCGAGGGCCGTGGTGCTCTGGTCGGCGCGCTCGTGGTGTCCGAAGACGATCAGGTTATGGCCATCATGAAGTCCGGCAAGGTGATTCGCTCCAACGTGGACGAAGTCAAGCGCACCGGGCGCAACACCCAGGGCGTGACCTTTGCCAAGCCCGACAAGGGCGACACGATTCTCTCCATCGCCCGTAACGAGGAGAAGGACGAGCCCGAGGATGGCGGCGATGCCGCGGCGAACGGCACCGCCGAGACCGCACAATCCGGCGAGAATGTGAACAACGCGGACGAGGCGTGAGCAGCGTCCTGAAAAGCTGGTAGCCTCGCATACAGCAGAGGCTACCGCCAAGCCTGTTAAGGAGAAACGATGAGCGAGAATCTCGAAGACAACGAGCCCCGGATCATACCGCCGGCAGTCGGCAATACGCAGAACGAGCATGTCGAGCCGCTGATCGGTACTGAGCACGCTCCCCGCGTGGCACGCTCCGTGTCCAGCGATCCGGAAGAATCCGCGTTGCCTTCTTCAGGTGCCGCCACTCCCGTGCGTCCGGCACCTCGCCGTAGCGCCCCCAGGGCTCGCCGCATGAGCTTGTCGCTGACCCGCGTGGATGCTTGGTCCGTGGCCAAGGTGACGTTCATGCTGTCCATCGCCGTGGCGATTATTCAGGTCGTTGCCTCCGCGATCGTATGGGTGCTGCTTGATGTGGTCGGTGTATTCAGCCAGATTACGCAGATTGTGTCTTCCACCGGTCTTGATGCAGGCGGTTTCGATCTCAAGAACGTGTTGTCCCTTACCACCGTGGTCTCCGGCGTCACCATCTTCTCGATTGTCGAAGTGGTGATCTTCACTCTGCTGGCCACCATTGCGGCACTGATCTACAACGTGGTCAGCTCTCTGGTCGGCGGTGTGCACGTTACGCTCGGCGACGACTGATATAGCTATACTGACGGAACTCCCCTCAGTGAACCGCACCCCGGTTGTTGGACTGAAGTAATTCAGATTCGATGATCGGAGGTGCGGTTTCTTATGTGTGGGGATCGCAGGCGTCGTTGCTGGGCCGAGACTTGGGACTCCGGCGACGCTGGGGGTGGCAGGCGTCGGTGTTGGGACAGATTTTGTATCTCTGACGACGCTGTGGAGGGCTTACCGTCGTCAGCGGTACAGATCTTGGAGTTCTGCCGACGCTGAGGGTGCGTTCTGTGTCGTATGCGTCCAATTCTTGGCCCTCTGCCGACGCTGGGCACAGCAAGCGTCGTTGCTGGGCCAAGTTTTGGACTGCCGCCGACGCAGAGAATGCACACAGCGGTGTTGGTCTGCCAGCGTGTGGCAGGTTGGCGCCGTTGAGGAAGGTCTATGTGGTGTGGTTCCGCCAAAGGACTGGCAGGTTGGCGCTACTGAGGGGACTTTATGGGCTCTTCCGGTTTTGGCGTGTAGGGGCCGTGCGGTTTCATTCACTTTTTCAATCACACACCGAATCAAACCGCACGGCCCCTACGCACCAAAATGCGAAGAGCCGGTTTCGCTAACTAGTGCCTATATGCCTGCAATCAGGCTGATTTGTGCTGTCAGGCTGGCTGGCGTCAGCGGTTGATCTGCCGATGTTGCTGCTCGTCAGTCTGGACTGTTGGGCTTTCGTTTTGACAGCGGAAGGAAGATCCTCCTCGCGGTAGGGCAACAATTATCAGTATCATAATTAAGGTAATCGTGATTACATTAACCATGATACTCTTATTATTGGGCAGTAGGCGGATCGGAGGGCTGCAATGTTTGTCGCACGAGAGCACGAGTTACAAGTGCTGGAAAAGCTGTTTACCAGCGATTCGTTCGAAATGGTGGTGCTGTACGGTAGACGGCGTGTAGGGAAAACGGCGTTGATCGACGAATTTGTCAAAGATAAACGCGTGCTGTACTTCACGGCCATACAGCAAAGCGCCAAGATGAATCTTGAAGATTTCTCAAGAGCGGCATTGTCGTTCTTTGGTATGCCGGATTCCACCCCGTCGTTTGGCGGGTGGTCTGATGCGTTATCGTTTGTTGCTGAACGTGCTGCACAGACTGACGAACGTATGGTGTTCGTATTCGATGAGTTCCCTTATGCAGCTGCCGCCGAGCCAGCATTACCCTCCATGTTGCAGATAGCAATTGACCATGGATTCCTCGCCACAAAAGTGACGATGATTCTATCCGGTAGTAACGAGGGATTCATGGAAAACGACGTATTGGGGCGTAAAAGCCCGCTATACGGGCGTCGTACAGCACAGATTCGACTCCTGCCATTCGACTATGCGGATGCGGCAAAATTTCTAACGAACACATCTCCGCAAGAACTGGTCCAATACTATGCGACTTTCGGCGGTACGCCATATTATCTGGCCCGTATACAGGAAGCCGATGGCTTTGAATCCAATGTGCTGCGCTTGATGTTCGACAACTTGGGCGTACTGCGTGAGGAACCTATGATGCTGTTGCGTCAGGAGCTTCGTGAACCGGCATCGTATTATTCGATATTGCAATCTATTGCGGGTGGTAATTCCTCGCCAAAGCTTATCGCTGAACATGCGGGTGTCGGATCTGATTCGATTGGAGCATATCTGAAAACGCTGGTCGATTTGCGCTTAATTGAGCGAAAAGTGCCGTTTGGTGAAGATCCGAGTAAATCGCGCAAGGGAATGTATGTGGTGAGCGATCCCTTCTTTGCATATTGGTTCCGCTTTGTGGGGCGCAACATGAGCATTTTGGATGGTAATATCAGCGAGGAGGTTACGAGCAGACTCGCTTTTGGACCAGCGTTTGATACCTATGTTGGTCAACAATTTGAGACGATTTGCCTGCAATGGCTTATTCGAAACAACGCTATGGGCAACCTCCCCTTTGTTGCCACTCAGTTCGGCAAATGGTGGGGCAATGATCCGATTGCTCACGAGCAAACCGATATCGATGTGATTGCTGCGGATTCGCTCGATAAAACGATTCTGTTCGGTGAATGCAAATGGCGTAATTCATTCAACGAAACGGAGGCTATTGAAAAGCTCCATCAGCGTGCTGGCTTAGTCCGCGGCTATCAGGCAGGTAATGCGTGGCTTATGCTGTTCACCAAGAATCCGGTGAGTGAGTCCACGCGAACCCGCTACATGGATGATGAACGAATGGTGTTCGTTTCCGCGGAAGAGTTATACACTGCGTGATGCATTACTGGGTGATTGTGACGCGGTATCTAGAGTCCTGCCGACAACCACGTGGCAATTACGCCGAATCACGCACCACCAAATCGGTGTTCAGGTGCATCACGCGCGGTGAAGAGACTCCGTTGATGGCTTTGATGACCACGTCGGCCATGGTCCAGCGCGCTGATCCATGTGCTGATCGACGGTGGTGAGTTCCGGGGTTATGGAGGTGGAAGCTAAGTTGTTATCGGGCTTACGTATTTGGGGATAGCACTTGTTGCTCGTTGTACATATAGCAATGCCCTTGCCTCCTCACGGGAAGCAAGGGCATTACGCTACTGCTTAGTACTGCTCAGTGGCAAGCGTCACAGCACGCCCTGGGCAACCATGGCGTTGGCGACCTTGACGAAGCCTGCGGCGTTGGCACCGAGCATCAGGTCACCCTCGTGACCGTATTCCTTGGCGGCGGCCAGGGAGTTGGCGACGATTTCTTCCATGATGGACTTGAGCTTGGCGTCGACCTCTTCGAAGGTCCAAGACAGGCGGTAGCTGTTCTGGCTCATCTCCAGGCCGGAGACGGCCACGCCACCGGCGTTGGCAGCCTTGGCCGGGCCGTACAGCACGCCGTTCTTCTGGTAGACCTCGATGGCCTCCGGGGTGGACGGCATGTTCGCACCCTCGACGACCACGGTCACGCCGTTGTCCACGAGCTTCTGTGCGGATTCGCCATCAACCTCGTTTTGGGTGGCGCACGGCAGAGCGATGTCGCCCTTGACGGTCCACACGCCCTTGCTGCCCTCGTGGTACTCGGAGCCCGGAACGCGCTCGGCGTATTCCTTGATGCGGCCGCGCTCGACTTCCTTGATCTGCTTGACGACCTCGACGTTGATGCCGTTCGGGTCGTAGATGTAGCCGTTGGAGTCGGAGACGGTGACGACCTTGGCGCCCAACTGCTCAGCCTTCTGAGCGGCGTAGGTGGCCACGTTGCCGGAGCCGGAGATCACGACGGTCTTGCCCTCGAAGGAGTCGTTGCGCAGCACGCGCAGGGCTTCCTGGGTGTAGTAGCACACGCCGTAACCGGTGGCCTCGGTGCGGGCCAGGGAGCCGCCGAATTCCAGACCCTTACCGGTCAGGACGCCGGAGTACTCGTCGCGGATGCGCTTGTACTGGCCGAACAGGTAGCCGATCTCACGACCACCGACGTTGATGTCGCCGGCGGGAACGTCGGTGAACTGGCCGATGTGGCGGCTCAGCTCAGTCATGAAGGCCTGGCAGAAGCGCATGACCTCAGCGTCGGACTTGCCCTTCGGGTTGAAGTCGGAACCGCCCTTGCCGCCGCCCATCGGCAGCGTGGTCAGGGAGTTCTTGAGAATCTGCTCGAAGCCAAGGAACTTGACGACGGACTCGGTCACGGTCGGGTGGAAGCGTAGTCCGCCCTTGTACGGGCCAATGGCGGAGTTGAACTGGATACGGTAGCCGCGGTTCACCTGAACCTTGCCCTCGTCGTCAACCCAGGCCACGCGGAACTTGATGGTGCGCTCCGGCTCGACGATGCGCTCCAGTACACCGGCCTTCTCGTACTCCGGGTGCTTCTCGACAACCGGCTGCAGGGTCTCGAAGACCTCGCGAACGGCTTGCAGGAACTCCGGCTGATCGCCGTCACGGGCAACGACCTGGTCGTAGACACGCTTGATGTACTCGTCAGTGAGCATGATTCTCCTCGATTTGCTAGGGAATTAAGACGGTTTTATTCTATGCGCGCAGGCCCTTGCTGCATAGAGTCTCGCTCGGATAACGGGAAAGCTATCGGCGTGGTTATGGGGTGGTTCAAGTTTCCGTTTGTTAGATTTTTCGGCGATTGCTGGATGTCTGTCTGTGCGTGAATCGGGTCGAAATGGAAGCTGCATCACACCGAAGGTGCGTTCATATAGTGGACATAAAGGTGGACTTGGGTGATGTCGGATGTGCCCGTTGGGAATCGTGCGCCGTAGGGGCCGAGGTCTTCGGCGCGCAGGTTACCGGGTTCGCGGTCAGTGCGCGAAGTAGGTCTGCAGAATCATCGTGGTCTCGGTGCTTACCGGCACCGTGCGGTGGATGAGATTGAGCAATTCCTCAAGGGCGGTGGGGGAGGCCACGCGTACCACCAGTACGAAGCTGGGGGCGCCGGCCACCGAATAGCAGGAGACGATGCCGTCGATATTGTTCAGCTTGTCCGGAATCGAGGATTCGGCTGAGTAGTCGAGCGGGGTCACGTTGACGAACGCGCTGATGGGCAAGCCGCGCTGCTCTTGGTCGATGATGGCCTTGTATCCCTTGATGATGCCGCGCTTCTCCAGCTTCTGCACGCGCGACTGGGCGGCGGAGACGGACAGTCCGGTCGCCTGGGCCAGTTGCGCGAGCGTGGCGCGGCCGTCGGCCTCCAGCATGGTGAGGATGCGCTGGTCGGTCTCGTCAATCGCGGTCATGGTGTCTTCTCCGTTCGTTGTGCTCTGTGTTCACTGTACCTGTTGCCGGAATGCGATGGCTTTCCGATTTTGCCTGGTAATTTCAGTAGTTCTTCCTGTGTTTTCTGTTGTGTGGTGGAATGTTTATGCCTAAAGTCCTAATTGAATGTAATAATTCCTTCTGAAATAAGAGAACGACGAAATAATTCCATTGAGGAGGGATGATATGCAGAAGTTTTCCAACATGCCTCTGTCCGAAGTTGCATCTGCTGCTGTGCCTGCTGCCAGACGGGTTGCTGTGCCGACCGCCAAGCCCGCGAGCTTGTCCGCCGAAGCCCTGAATATCCCGCGCTCCGGCATCCGAGACGTATTCGACCGTGTAGAGCGCGTGCCTGACGCGATTTCACTGACCGTGGGGGAGCCCAGCGCCACGGCCGCGCCGCATATCGTGGCGGCCGCTTGCGAGGCCGCACAGGCTGGCCGCACTCGGTACACCAACGTGCTCGGCGTCCCCGAATACCGCAAGGCCGTGGCCGATTACTCCGCCCGTGTGAAGGGACTCACTTATGATCCCGAAACCGAGATTCAAGCCGTTGACGGTGCCACGATTGGCCTGTTTCTGGCGCTGAAAGCCGTGGTAGGCACCGGCGATGAAGTGATTATTCCCTCGCCGTTCTTCACTTCCTATGACGCCGAAGTGATGCTGTGCGGCGGCCGCCCGGTCACCGTGGCGCTGCGTCCGGAGCACGGCATGCGCGTGAACGCGGCGGACATCGAAGCGGCGATCACCCCGCGCACCCGCGCCGTAATCATCAACTCACCCGGCAATCCGACCGGCGCGGTAACTTCTGCCGCTGAACTGGCGCGTATTGCCGAAGTATGCAAGCAGCACAATATTTGGGCCATCTCCGACGAGGTTTACCATCCGTTCGTGTTTGGGGAAACGTTCGGGGAAACGCTTGGGGGAGAGGCAGCCGTGGCACCATCGATTGCCGCGGTGCCGGGCATGAAAGACCGCACCATTGTGGTGGAAAGCCTGTCGAAAACCTACGCGATGACCGGCTGGCGCATCGGCTACCTGCTGGCACCCGAAGCGGTCATCGAACAGACCGGTAAAATCGCCGAACTCATGCACTCCTCGGTGAACTCCTTGGCGCAATACGCAGGCGTGGCAGCACTGGCCGGTCCGCAGGATCATGTGGCCGCCATGCGCGAGGAATACCGCGCCAAGCGCCAGATCGTGCTGGACGGTCTGGCCGGATGCCCGGTATTGCGCTTGATTGAACCGCAAGGTGCGTTCTACGCCTTTGTTGACGTACGCCTGACTGGCCTTGACTCCGGTGAATTCGCAGACCGTCTGCTGGACGAAGAGCACGTGGCCGTGGTCCCCGGCGAGGCCTTCGGCGAGGAGGGGCGCGGCTTCGTGCGCCTCTCCTACGCCGGAGATGCCGGCGAGCTGCGTGAGGGCGTCGCCCGTCTGCGCGCATTCGCCGAACGGGTATGGAACCCCATCACCGGCCACCACACCGCCACCTATCACCCCATGGAGGTGCTGGCCTGAGGCTTAAAGCGAGGCTAGGCCGCCATTCGGCCTCGTCGGCGCGAGCGATGGCCTGCTTCTTGGCTCGCAGCAAGATGTAGCCGAGTACCAGAACGTTGGCCAGAGCTCGATGTTGGCATCGCGTCAAAACAACCGCATTAAGGCTGCCGCGTCTCGTATCGTTACGCGTAGGGGCTGGCTGAGGCGTAATGCTGAAGAGTAACATTGAAGCAATGGCAATCAAGCCGATTTGAGGAAGAGAAGCACACGATGGCGTACTGCGGCCACTGCGGAAATAGAGTTGATAGGCCGGCACGATTTTGCCCGGCATGTGGAGCGTCTGTAGACAGCGCACCGGTTGCGTCTGTACCAGTGCCGGCCGCATCGTCAGCCGTACCGACTGCGTCGATACCGGCACCTGCTGTGCCAGCGCCTTCAGTACCACCATCGATACCAGCCGCGCCGGTTGCCCCATCGGTTTACGCCGCGCCCGCTGCCCCACAGCCGGCACCAACTGCTCCCTTGCCAGCTTTGCCGATTCCCGCTCCTGCCGCATATCAGGCGACTGATGCAACCGCCGTCCTGGCACCGCCGCGCAAATCCAGCAAGAAGCTGATCGCCGTTCTCTGCGCATTGCTTGCGACGATTCTGGTGGCGGCCTTGGCATTCATCGTCCCCAACTTCACCGCCGTCAAAGCGATGCTGGGCTTCCAGCCCACCAATCCGCTGGTCGTCACCTTCGACGCGATCAACTCGCTGTCCACTCTGCGCAGCACCAAATACGAACTCAGAACCCACAGCAGCACTGACGACTCCCTTGACGCGCGGATGTCTGGCATGTATTCGCTGGGGCAAAACCACCAATGACTCCTCCGCGTCTGTGACCATCAAGACAGATGAACAGGCAACAACCCTCGCTTGGCACAAAGGCGCATTCGCCGGGAAAAACGTTTGGTATGATGACGACCCCTACTACATCTACTACCCGGCCGACCAATATGAAGATGACTTAAGGAACGGCGTTGGTAGTGATGTGGCGGACTTGATATTGAACGTCAAGGATGCGTTGGTCAAGAACGGTGCTTGGGACATCACCGGCGCGGAGCGAACGTTCTACGATCAGCTGGACAAGATGAACGACGATGGGTACTCGAACGACATCGACCGGGCCAAGGGCACGAAAACGTCTGCCGAGGTGAAGGCCGAGGCCAGCAAATTCATCCAACAATATCTCGGCGTGGAGCTGGAAGATAAGAATGTGCGCAGCCAGCTGTTCCCGAATACATCGTCTGCCAAGTCTGCCGGCAACACGCAGCTCTCGTATCAAATCGATGTCAAGGCATTGGCCCAGCACTTTGTGAATTACTGGATCAGCCATGAAGCGCAGTATCCGCATCTGAAATCATGGGTGATTCAGCAGATCGAGGATACCGGTGTGGGCGATGCTGAAGGCGAGTACCGTCAGGCGCTCGACAATGTGCGCAACTGGGACTTCGGCACGGATGAAGAGCCGGATATGCCGACTATCACCGTGGATCTGAACTACGGCAGGAAGCGTCTGATGAGCTCGATTGCCGTAAGCGTGTCCGGCAAGGACGAATACGGCGACTCCTACAAAGGTTCGCTGTCGTTGACGCTCAGCCAGCAGAACGCGGTGTCTGTGGACGACCCCGATTTGACTGATACGGTGAGCAAAGCCAAGGACAACAACGAGCTGGATCTGTCTTGAGCAGAATCAGAATGTGCGGAACGCCGTGAACAGATCATCGACGTGACGTCGCATGTGATTCACAGAACGGGTTTTGGGGCTTTTCCGTTCGTCAGGTAGCCGAAGCATGCGGATTGACCGAGCCGGCGGTCATATACCATTTCAAGAACAAAGTCGGCTTGCTGATTGCCGTGCTGGAGCATCGTGATCGGGAAGACATGGCTACGTTTGCCCATTCTCTTGGCGTTGAACCTGAGGATATGTGGAGCGGCAACGCGCAGTTCGGCATTCGTGATATCTGTGCTGCCCTTATGGAGCGCAATGCGGCTCAGCCAGAGATGGTGCGGTTGTATATACCGTGCTACAAGGCGAATCGTTGAACGAGCATCATCCTGCCTATGAGTATTACCAAAAACGAGAACATCGCGTGATGGACACCTTAACCCGAGCAGTCGAGCGTGACGGTTTGGCAGATCCTCGTCGCGAGGCGCGGACTGCTTTGTCGATGATGAACGGCATTCGGGTCCGTTTGGCTCAGGGATCGGGCATCGGTCGATTTAGTGGCCGATTGGAATGCCTATGCCGACTTCCGGTGGCCTCGACAGTCGTGAGGCAATAAGACTTTTCTCGTGAGATACGCTATCGGCGTGTCGTCATCTTTTTGTTGCAATACGCAGAAAATGCAAGAACAAAAACCCTTGGAATCGGACTGATTCCAAGGGTTTTGTTGTGTCTGTGGAGCTAGCCGGGTTCGAACCGGCGACCCTCTGCTTGCAAAGCAGATGCGCTACCAGCTGCGCTATAGCCCCGTGAGAAAAAAAGAGCGGCTCGCGGCCGCTTCATTTTTCCTGTGGGCCCGGGAGGACTTGAACCTCCGACCTCATCCTTATCAGGGATGCGCTCTAACCAGCTGAGCTACGGGCCCGATCCATACGCTTCAAAAGCGCACAAGTGATTACAATACCATTGAACGGCGGTATGTCAATAACGGCGTGTCGCGATTGTCGCTTGCGCCATGATTGCCGGCGCAGCGGAGCATGACGAGTGCGATGAGGCTGTTCGCGTGGTGGAAGCCGTAGGCCATGCGGATGGTGACCTTGATCCTGTTGTCGGACGCCTCGAGCCTGGCGTTGGAGTAGCCCAGCTCGATGGTCCTGAGGATGTCGGGCCACGACGGCGGATCTTCCGGGATGGCTTGCCGCTCTCGTACAACTGCACGATCTGCCGTTTGAACGCCTCGTCGTAGTGGCGGGGATGTTTCGGGTCGGCCATCGTCGGCCTCCAATCTCATGTCATTCGTCCCTCATCGGACTGTCTAATACGTTGTAGCCAATCCACGGCGTCACATCGTCAGGCTGTCCGGGTCGAGGAGGAAATCGTAGACGCTCATCGTGAGGATGCCGTGCTCGTCGCGGACGGGTTTGACCACGTCGCGTACGAGGACGATCTTCTGGAAGCTGTCGTCGATCTCGAGCAGCGAGGCTTCTCCTGCGCGACCTTCTCCGGTGTGGGCAGTTGGTACGCGGATTGGTCAGGGCGCCGATGGAAGAGGCCAGCACGTCGACCAGGTCGTCGAGCTCCTGCGACCTGCGCAGCCCGTTGCGCATGCGCAGCAGCCCGTTGATCACCCCGTACAGACGGGGCGGCTCCTCGCCGCGCGTACGAACGCAGTTCATGAAAAATTACGAGTGATTCGTCGAAGTCTTCGGCGTTACGACCGCCGCCTGAGCCAGGGCGGCGGCCACTTGTTCGTTGACGGCTCCCTGCTGTGCGATGGTGACGCGGATGCCTCGACTGGCATGCGCGTCCACGCCCGCACCGGCCCCCGCGTCGGCTCCGGTGGCGTCGGCGCTGATACGCAGGCTCGGCAGGAACGGCTTGCCGGCGGCCACACGGATGCCCTGTTCGGCCAGCAGTCGCAGCGCCGCCGGCTCGTCGCGCACCGGAATCCACAGATTCAGCCCGTCACCGGTATGCACGTCCAAACTTTGACGCAGCAGCAGCGCGTGCATCGTCTTTTGCCGAGTGGCGTAGATATGCCGGGCGTTGGTCACCGTGTGGAACGCCTCTTTGTCGGCCAGCATTTCATACAGAATCTCTTGCAGGAACCGGCTCACCCATCCCGATCCCAAGCGTCGTTGGGCGATAATCGCCTCCACGGCATCCTCCGGCCCAGACAGCGCAGCCAAGCGCAGATCCGGCCCGTGCGACTTCGAAAAACTGCGGATATGCACCACGTGTTGCGGCAATCGTTGCGCCAACGATGTCGCATACGCATTGGCCACATCGCCACTGTGATCGTCTTCCACAATCAGCGGCATACCAACGCCATTCGGGTAGTGCGCGAGCAGCACGTCCGCCAAAGCGTCGATGCGTTGCGGGCTGAAGCTGGCCCCGGTAGGGTTCTGGGCGCGCGGCTGCAGCAGGATCATACTGACCTGATGGCCGCCGTGCGGCACCGCCAGACGCTGCGATTCCAGCATGGTCAGCGCACGGTCGAGTGCGTCGGGCAGCATACCGAACCCGTCCATCGGCACGCCGAACGCCATCGCGCCATGTGCCTCGATCATGTCGAGAATCAGCGGATATTCCGGTGCCTCGGTAATCACAAAATCACCCGGCTGAACAAAAGCGTTCATGGTGTACGCCAAACCGTCGCCCGCGCCGGATGCCATAGTCATCGCCTCCGGCTCATACGGCCAGTTGCGTCGCAAAATCTGTTCCAGCATGGGCAGGATGGTCGGCCCGTCGTATGAATTGACGAATGCCTTGTGCGTGCCGAGCTTGCCGAGAAACGGGCGGATGTCCGGCAGCAGCGAAAGGTCCGGCGTGCCCTTGGACAGGTCGATAATCGGTCGGTCCGGCGCGGTGGCCGGGGCTTCGGCCAGCAAGTCGCCGGCATCGTAGCGATGCGTGCGCGACTGCCGCAGTACGAATGTTCCGGCGCGCCCGCGGGAGCGCAGTATGCCGGACTTGGCGAGGGCATGGTAGGCACTGGAGACGGTGGCCGGACTGGTGCGTAGCAGTCGGGCGAGATCGCGTACGGTGGGCATGCGCTGGCCTTCCGCAAGTATGCCGGAGGAGGTCAGCGAGGTGACCGATTCGACGATGCGTTGCGGGGTGGCCGTCGCCTCGGTGGTGAGGATGAGTGAGGATAACTGGCCGGCATCAACGGCCAGGTCGTCGGTGGAACGCAGGGGAGCGGCCGTAATGCTTGGCTCATCGTTGTAGCCGACGGCATGTGCGGTTGTTGATGCGGTTGATGGCGATGGCGTATCCATGATCTGCCTCCCGGATCTTGGCGGCGAGCGTGATGAGCGCGCGTCTGCGTGAATGTTGCCGATTGCCGCCGGCTGATGATCGATGGCGGTTGCCGGCTTGTTGCTGGCTGCTTGACTGCCGATAGTAACGGTCACTGTGGCAACGGTAGTCAAATGTTAGCGCCGCATTGTGCAATGAGTATGTTTTTGAATAACATAAACATTACATAATCTGGATACAATTATTGTTCTTGTTCCTATGTTTCAAAATGATTTCGTATTCGCCACTACTGTAACATTATTAAATGTTCGAGTTTGACGCGAAATGTTCAACTCTCATAATGACATTCACAGCGCGTTGCTGCCCTGACCCGATCCACGGGAGACGGCATCGGGCACTTCGAGAAAATATCGAGGAAAGGACACATCATGGGGCATGATCTTTCGCAGGATGCGGAAATCTGGGACGACGCTTACAAGCTGAACCGCGCACACGTATTCCATTCGTGGCACGCACAGCGCAACCTGGATCCCACTGAAGTGGTAACCGGTCACGGCGTGTGGCTGAAGTACGGCGACGGCCGTGAAATGCTCGACTTCACCAGCCAGCAGGTCAACGTCAACATCGGCTACCAGCACCCGAAGGTGATCGAGGGCATCAAGAAGCAAGCGGAACTCCTGTGCACCGTCGGACCTGACTACGCGAACCTAGCCCGTGGCCGCGCCGCCTCCCTGGTGGCCCGCCGCGCTCCGGAAGGCTTCGACAAGGTGTTCTTCACCAACGCTGGCGCCGACGCCAATGAAAACGCGATGCGCGCCGCCCGCCTGTTCACTGGCCGCGACAAGATTCTGTCTTCCTACCGCTGCTACCACGGCAACACCGGTGCGGCCATCAGCGCCACCGGTGACTGGCGCCGTAAGCCCAACGACTACTCTCGCGGCCACGTGCACTTCTTCACCCCGTACCTGTATCGCTCCGAGTTCTCCGCAACCACCCAGGAAGAGGAGTGCGAGCGTGCGCTGGCTCACCTCGAGCACGTGATCCAGTTCGAGGGCCCGGACACCATCGCCGCCGTGCTGCTCGAATCCGTGCCGGGCACCGCAGGCATCATCATTCCGCCCAAGGACTACTTCAAGGGCGTGCGCGAGATCACCAAGAAGTACAGCATCCTGATGATCACCGACGAGGTCATGGCCGGCTTCGGCCGCACCGGCTTCTGGTTCGCACTCGACGACTACGACTACACGCCGGACATCATCTCCTTCGCCAAGGGCTGCAACTCCGGTTACGTGCCCGCCGGCGGCGTGATTATGAGCGACCCGGTGGCCCACCGCTTCGACGACATCGTCTTCCCCGGCGGCCTGACCTACTCCGGTCACCCGCTGGCCATGGGCGCCATCGTGGCCACCCAGGAAGCCATGGAAGAGGAGCACATCGTCGACAACGCCTACACCATCGGCAAGGACGTGCTCGGCCCGCAGCTCACCGCTCTGTACGACAAGCACCCGAAGATCGGCGAGGTTCGCGGCAAGGGCGTGTTCTGGGCCGTGGAAATGGTTGCCGACCGCACCACCAAGGAGCCGCTGGACGACGCCACGATGAAGCAGATCGTGGCCGAAGGCGACAAGCGCGGCCTGATTCTCGGCGTGCACAACAACCGCATCCACGTCACTCCTCCTTGCGTCATCTCCGCCGACGAGGCGACCCAGGGCGTCGAGATCCTCGACCAGGTGCTGACCGCGGCCGGTTGCTGATTGGGTGACTCAATGGCTCGGTGACGGTTTGTAGCCGTTGCCGACAGCACCGTTCATTGCTGATGGCGGCCCGTTCGGAACGTTAGGTTCCGGGCGGGCCGCCATCGTTGTCCGCCGTTGTGCGAGAATGACTTGCGTGCCTTATCGCCGTCGTCAATCCACCGCTCCGAAGTCCGGTGCGCCGAAATCCGTTCGGTCCGCTGCCGCCGGGCAGTCGTTGGATATTGATGGCATCCATCTGCACCTGACGCGCAAACCCATCAAAAACCTGTATCTGCGCATCAAACCGCCGAGCGGCCGCGTCGAAATCTCCGCACCGATGCGGATGAGCGAGAGTCGCATTGCGGATTTCGTCAAAGAGCGACATTCGTGGATTCTCGCCCAGCAGCAGCGCATGGCTGAGGCGCAACGGCGCTCCATCATGGCATTGAACGAGGGCGCCGGCTTCGAGAACGGAGGTCGTGGTGTAGCTGGTGCCAGCGGCCATGATGGAGGCGTTGCCGGTCGTCCGAAAACCGGTGATATCAGTCGTCCGGGAATTGGTGACGCCGGGCCAGGCCAAGCCGGTACGAATGTCCAACCGTATTTTGACCGCTCCCAAATCTGGACCGACGAACGCAAACGACAAGCGGCGGCCGCGATCAACGCCGCGTTGCCACAGCTGCTGGCCAAGTGGGGGCCGGTCGTCGGCCGGCAGCCCACGCATATCACGCTACGGGTCATGACCTCGCGCTGGGGATCGTGTACACCGCGAACCGGCCGCATCCGTCTGAACCTTCAATTGGGACTGATGGAACCGCAATTCCTGGAATACGTCTTGGTCCATGAGATGACGCATTTGTGGGAAAGCGGCCACGGTGCCGGATTCCAGCGCCGCATGACCGCCTACCTACCCGGCTGGAAGACGCTGCGCCGCGACCTCAACCGCCGCGTGGTGCTGTGACGATGACGGGTCAGGCTTCAGTGCCGGCGATGTGGCTGATGGCCTGATCGGATTCGTTCGCATGGTCCGAATGCGCCACCATCTCGATGGCCGCCGGACACCCGCTCACCGACGAAGACCGCTGGCCTTGGCTCGACACCATCGCCGCGTGGATCGACGAGCGCGTGGCCGCCGGCGAGCCCGCCGTGGTCACCTGCTCGGCGTTGAAGAAGATCTACCGCGACAAGCTGCGCCGTCAAGGCGTGGTGTTCGTCTACATGCAGGGCACATTCGACGAGGTGATGGAACGCCTTTCCCACCGCCAAGGCCACTTCATGAAGCCGAGCATGCTGCAATCCCAGTCCGACATTCTCGAAGAGCCGGGCGATGACGAAATTCACGTCAACGTACACATCGGCCAGGCCGATCCCGAACACGAGGCCATGGCCGTGGCCGGTGCCCTCGGCCTGTGAGCCATCTCTCGGCTCCCCTTAGTCTCACTTCGCCACACGTGCGGCGCATCGACGAACTCGAACGGCGCATCAGCGAACTTCAGCTGGAGCTGAAGCAGTGTGAAGGCCAGCAAGGGCGAACCGGATCGGTCCAAACGGGCTACTCAGGCCGACCAGCCCAGCCAGTCCGTTCAGACCGACCTAACTGATCAGAGCGGGCCCTCTGACCAGTCCGAACCATCTGACCGACATGTACTTGTTGACTAAGTGTGCGGCCCGTCATTCGTTATGGAACATGCCGGCCATGTATACAGGCAGGTAGGTTACATTCCCTTCGACTGAGACGTTGCACGGGCCAAGCACATAGCCTGTATTGAGATGGTATTCAGGGTGGGCGAGCACGTTGTCCATTGCGCGATGGCGTTTGTAGGATTTGCCGGACTTCACCTCAATCGGCAGCACGTGATCGTTGCGGTCTTGGATGAGGAAATCGAGCTCGCCAAGCTTCTTACTGTTGTAGTAGTACAGGTCAAATCCGTGAGCGCGTAGCTCTTGGGCCACCGCATTTTCATAGATTGAACCGTAGTTGATATCAGGGTTGCCGTCGAGTACGTCGAGCGCGGTTTTCTTGAGAAACGAGCCGGTAAGCAGACCCACGTCGTTGTAAAAGAGTTTGAAGAGGTTACGTTCCTTGCTCATCTCCAACGGTGTGCACGGTTCGTCCACGTTGTACGCGGCGACGGCTACATCCGCATTGACCAGCCAATCGAAATCGGAAGCAACCGATTGGAATCTCATGTTCTTTTCGATTTTGGCGAAGGTAAAGCGCTTGTTTGGGTTATTTAACTCGCTGGGCACCAAATCGTAGATAGCGCGGATATGCAGCCGGTCTTCTTTGCGCGCGTATTGGCTGATATCGCGGCGATATTCACGCTTTATGTTCTCTTGTATAGTGCGCACGTCCGCAACGCTGCCGTTTGCCACGAACGAGTCGACTGCGGCAGGCATGCCGCCGATGACCAGATATTTGGAGTATAGCTCCATGAGCCTTTGATGAATGAACTCATCCACTTCCTGGTGCTTGGCAAAGCATTCGGCAAGCATATCGAATACGTCGTTGCCGATATGCTGCGACCAGCAGAACTCTTGGAAATCCAGTGGATACATATCCAGCTCGGTCAGGTACCCGACCGGTACCGAGCGTATATCTTCGAGCTCGACTCCAAGTAGCGAGCCGGAAAGCGCGTAATCGAACCGACCATCATCTACAAGGAACTTAATTGCGGTGACCATTTCCTTGCAACGCTGGACCTCGTCAAAGAAAATCAGGGTTTTGCCGGGTACTAATGGCGTATTTACGGCCAGTTCCAGCCTCATCAGTAGGTTTTTGGCATCGCGGGGCCGATCGAATAATGCAACGAGGTCAGGGTTCTCGATGAAATTGAGCTCGGCGATATGGTCGTAATGCTGTTGGGCAAAGTGCCTGATGATATAGGTTTTGCCAATCTGACGGGCTCCGGTGACCAGCAGTGCAGTGCGTTTCGGCGCGGATCTCCAAGCTTCCAGCTGTGTCTCGATTTTTCTTCGCAGCATGAGAATCTCCAGTCATTTGTAGGCCTTGCATCTATGCTGGGCACGTTTTCCAACTGTTTATAGCGCATATTTTACACTTTTCCAACCATAAGAATGCGGTTTTGGCTACGTTTTCCAACCTCAAAATGGGGAGTTTTATACACTTTTCCAACTTATGTATGTGGAGACTCTCTATTTCACGTGAGACGAAAGTGGCTCCCCTCTTTGAGGGGAGCCACGGAATACGGCTTTTACTTATGCCAGGTGAGAGCGCATGAACCACTGGAACTTTTCGAGTTCCTGCACGTGGTCCTGGATGATGTTGGAGCTGATCACATCCAGCTCGTCCAGCTCGGCGATGGCCTTGCGGTCGTCGGCGATGAAGGCGTCGTAGTACTCGATCAGCGCCTTGAGATACTCCTCGGTGCCCACGCGGCCCTCAGCGTCGAACGATTTCCACGTGCGGTTGCGCACGATGGCGTCAGCACGGCCATCCGGGGTGCCGCCCAGAGTGGCAATGCGCTCGGCGGTCTCGTCGGCCTGGGCCAGCACGGCCTCGACCTCGGGGTCAAGCATCTCGTGAACGGCGATGAAGTTCGGGCCGGTCACGTTCCAGTGTGCGTGCTTCAGGACCAGAGCGGCCTCCTGCTCCTGGCTCAGTCGGTTCTGTAGGATGGCGATGGCCTTCTCACTGGCCGCTTCATCAAGGCCCGGCACAACAAACGCAAGTGTCATAATGTTCCTTCTTTCAGTAGGTGGAACCTGTCCATATAATTCTACGATTTTTGGTTATGCCCCGGGCCGAACGAATAGGTGGTGAATATCACGTGGCTAGTTGGCATCGTCGCTTTGTGATTCGGCTGGCAGTGGCGCATGGTCCGGGGCACCGGCTTTGCGGACTTCGATGGTTTCGATGCGGCGGCCATCCACCTTGGTGATGACCATGTTGTAGCCGTCGTCGGAATGCAGCACGTCGCCCACCGCACCCATCTTGCCGGTCTTGGACAGGAAGTAGCCGGCGACCGTCTCGTACGGGCCGTCCTCCAATTCGATGCCGGTCAGATCGGCGAAGTCCTCAATGGTCATGCTGGCCTCGATCGTGGCCACACCATTGACGAACGCGGTGCGGGTGGTGCGTTCGCCGCCCTTCTCGCTGGGCAGATCGTACTCATCGCGAATATCGCCCACAAGCTCCTCGGTCATATCCTCAAGCGTCACGATGCCGTCCGTGCCGCCGTACTCGTCGATGACCACGGCCAGATGGATGCCGCGCTTACGCAGCAGTTCCAGGCTCGGCAGCAGCTTGGAGGTGCCGGGCAGGGAGATGCCTTCGCGCACCACATCGCGCACGGTCTTCGCCTTCGGGTCGCGCACGTCCAGCAGATCGCGCACGTGCACGAAGCCGATCACATCGTCGAAATCCTTGCCGGTCACCGGATAGCGGGAGTACGGCTGGTCGCGCACGAACGCGGCCGCCTCGGCGAGCGGCTGGTCGGCCTCGATGAACACCACGTCGGCGCGCGGGCGCATCACTTCGGCCACGATGGTTTCGGACGCATCGAACACATCGTCGAGGATCGTGCGTTCGTCCTTGGAGAGGTTCGTATTGGAGCTGACCAGCACGCGCAGCTCGTCGTCGGACACCTCGGACTCGGTCTGCTGAGGGTCGAAACCGAGCACGCGCACGATGCCGTTCGTGTTCTTGCCGATGAGCCAGATGATCGGACGGCAGATCGTGGCGAACACGTCGATGGCGGGTACCACGGCGCGCGCGATCTGCTCGGTGCGCTGCATCGCGATGCGCTTGGGCACCATCTCGGAGATCACGATGGAACAGTAGGAGATGATGAGGGTCAGGATGATGTTCACCAGGCCGCCGGCGATGCCGGGGTGCACGCCCCAGCTTTCGACCGCCGGAATCAGGTAGGGGGCGATGGAGGAGGCGCCGAACGAGGCGGACAGGAAGCCGGAGAGCGTCACGCCGATCTGCACGGTGGACAGGAAGGTGTTCGGGTCACGTGCGATTTTGGCGACTTTGGCGCCGCGAGCGTCCTCCTGCTCCATTTGCTCGATCTGCGAGCCGCGCAGAGAGACCAATGCCAACTCGGTGCCGGAGAACACGGAACCGATAACGAGAAATACAAAAATCAGGAGGATGTTCAAACCAAGTGACATGGCTTCAACTCTAGGGGAGCGGCACGTCAAATTGGGGTGTGCTGGCTGGGCAGTAAGAAACTCGGCAAGGGGAAGGGCATTCTTATCATTACCGCGGACGACGTGTCGACCGGTGTTTCCGATGCGTTGCTCGCCTTCGACGATGCCGTATGCGTTCCAGCGCTGGACGGCATTACTAGTGCAGAGAGGCTGTTTCTCGCGGCTATGGCCAAGGATTCGCCAAATCCCACGCAGGTGGCGATATTGCGGATCGCACGCTCAGAAGCTCAGCACTTCCACTTTGCCGGAATCGAGCTGATAGCGGGCGCCGACGATCATGAGCTTGTCAGCGGCGAGGGCCTGCTGGATGACAGGAGACTGCTCCACCAAAGTTTCAATAATGTGGGCCACATGCACGCGCTCGATATCTTCATGCGCGTCGAGCTCGGCTTCGCGCGCCTGCCAGACGGACATACCGGTCTGGCGCAGAATAATCGATTCGGCGGCGGCGATGTGCTCGTCGAGGTCGTCCATCGCATCCGCGGCCTCCAGTGAGCCGTCGGCTTCGGAAGTGATGGTGTGCATCAGGTCGTCCAGCTCCTGCTCGGCGGCCTCGATTGCGCCGCAGTGCTCGTGACCGAGCACACAGATCAGGCTGACGTGCAGTTTCTTGACCGCGTACTCCAGCGAGGCGATAACCGCGCTATCGATGAGTTGCCCGGCGGTGCGCACGGTGAACAGGTCGCCCAGGCCCTGATCAAAAATGATTTCCGGAGGTACGCGCGAGTCCGAGCAGGAGAGCACCGCGGCATCCGGGTTCTGGCCATCAAGCAGCGTCTGGCGGGTCTCCTTGTCCTGCCATGGGTGGTCGGGCTTGCCCTCGGCAAAGCGCCGGTTGCCTTGCAGCATGCGGCTCCACGTTGCGTTCGCGGTCGATTCCTGTTCAAAGTCTGACTGAGCCATGAAACCTCCATTATCAGCGGACTGCTGATTGCCATATTAGCGAGTATTCGCGCATAGTCGTGATTGGGGCAACGGCCATTTGGGCACAAGGGTTGCGGGTGGTGTGATAAGGCTCATACGTTACACCCGCGCGAGCCGTGGCTCACCACATTACGATAGGTGGTGGTAAACGCTTGAAGATTAACAATTCCCGAAAGGACCGATGATGACTCTTCTGCAGCATGAACTGACCGATTTCAAGGTGAACGCATTCCAGAACAACGAGTTCCACGAAGTGACCAAGGACGATGTGCTCGGCCACTGGTCCCTGTTCTTCTTCTACCCGGCCGACTTCACCTTCGTGTGCCCCACCGAACTTGAAGACCTGGCCAAGAACTACGCCAAGTTCAAGGAAATCGGTTGCGAGATCTACTCCGTCTCCTGCGACACCCACTTCGTGCACAAGGCCTGGCACGACGCCAACGAGAAGATCGCCAAGATCGAGTACCCGATGCTTGCCGACCCGACCGCCCTGCTGGCCAAGGACCTCGACACCTACAACGAGGCCGATGGCATGGCCGAGCGCGGTGACTTCATCGTGAGCCCCGAGGGCAAGGTCGTGGCCTACGAGGTCATCTCCTCCAACGTGGGCCGCAACGCCGAGGAGCTGCTGCGCCGCGTGCAGGCCTCCCAGTTCGTCTACGAGCACGGCGACCAGGTCTGCCCCGCCAACTGGACCCCTGGCGAGGAAACCATCGAGCCCAGTCTCGACCTCGTCGGCCAGCTGTGATCGACACTGAATAGGCGGTAACCTTGGCTCCCCTCTCTGAGGGGAGCTGTCGCTGAAAGCGACTGGGGGGAGTGCTCGCGAGAGCTAGCCTGATCCGATATGCTCCCCTCAGTCTCACTACGACAGCTCCCCTCAGAGAGGGGAGCCAGTGTATGTAAGGGAGTTTTCATGACTCAGACCAACAATCTCTATGACGTCGTCGTCATTGGTGGCGGGCCGGCTGGCCTGACGGCCGGCCTGTACCTGGCCCGCGCTCGCTACCGTGTGCTGATTCTTGAAAAAGATGATTTCGGCGGCCAGATCACCATCACCAACGAAGTCGTCAACTATCCGGGCGTGGGCCGCACCACGGGCCGCGCGCTCACCCAAACCATGCGTCAGCAGGCTCAGGATTTTGGTGCCGAATTCCTCTCCGCCGAAGCCACCGGTCTCGACGTGGATGGTGACATCAAAACCGTGCACACCTCACGCGGCGACCTCAAGACGTTCGGCATCCTCATCGCCACCGGCGCCAGCCCGCGCAAGCTGGGCTTCGAGGGCGAGGCCGAATACGCCGGCCGCGGCGTGGCCTACTGCGCCACCTGCGACGGCGAGTTCTTCACCGGCAAGGAAGTACTGGTGGTCGGCGGCGGATTCGCCGCAGCCGAGGAATCCGTGTTCCTGACCAAATACGCCTCCAAAGTCACCGTGCTCGTGCGCGAACCGGACTTCACCTGCGATGCCGCAGTGGCCGCCGAAGCCAAGAACAACCCGAAGATCGACGTGCGTTATCAGGTCGAGCTGAAGGGCGTCACCGCCGGCCAAGGCGGCCTGCGAGAAGCCTCGATCCTGAACCTTGCCACCGGCCAGACCGAAACGTGGAAGCCCGCCGACGCCGGCACCTTCGGCGTCTTCGTGTTCGCCGGCTATGTGCCCGCCACCGATCTGGTGCGCGGCGTAGTGGAGCTCGATGATCACGGTTACGTGGTCACGCACGACTACCTCGAAACCTCGGTGCCGGGCGTGTACGCGGCCGGCGATCTGCGCGTCAAGAACCTGCGCCAGGTGGTCACCGCCACCGCCGACGGCGCGATTGCCGCCGTGGAACTGGAGCGTTATGCCAAGCAGATGAGCGAGAAAACCGGCTTGGTGCCGCCGCGTCCCACTGCTTCCGCTTATGAGGAGTCCGAGGCCAAAGCCGCCTCTGCCGCCTCGGCCGCTGGCACGACGCCCACCCCGGCTCCCGCCAAGCGCAGTGCCGATGCCGCAGCCGCAGCCAGCGCCGCCAAGAAGCCCGGCGAACTGTTCTCCGCCGCCGTCAAGCAGCAGCTTGGCGTGGTCTTCGGACGCATGACCCGCCCGGTCACGCTCGCTCTCGAACTGGACGGCACTCCGCTTTCGGCGGAATTGCAGGGTTTCATCGGCGAGATGGTTGCGCTGTCCGGCGGCAAGCTGAACTCGGTTGTCGTTGATGCCGCAGGGCTGATCACGGCGGTGGATGGTGCTTCTGTGCCTACTTCTTTGGTGGTCGGCGAACCGCTGTCCGTCACCTTGCCGGACGGCACCGAACTGCCCACTTATGGTTCGTTGGACGATTCCGGCCGCGCCACATTCGACGTCGCCGGCGTCCTGCCGCTCGCCCGCCCGACCGTGCGCATCTGCGTGCCGGCTGAGGGCGACGGCAAGGCCGGCAAGGACGGCAATGGTTCACTGGTCTTCACCGGTCTGGCCTTCCACGGCGTACCTTCCGGCCATGAGTTCAACTCGTTCGTGCTCGGCCTGTACAACGCGGCCGGTCCCGGCCAGCCGCTGGGCGACGACCTGATCGAACGCGCGAAGTCCATCACAGACCCGCTGAACATCATGATCCTCGTCTCGCTCACCTGCACGATGTGTCCGGAAACCGTGCTTGCTTCCCAGCGCATTGCCTCCCTGAGCCCGGCCGTGCGCGCCGAAGCCTACGACGTCTCGCACTTCCCCGAACTCAAGGACCAGTACGGCGCGATGAGCGTGCCCTGCATCGTCATCACCCACGCCGACGGCACCCAGCAAGTTGAATTCGGCAAAAAGAGCATCCCCCAAATGCTCGAACTGGTCGGCGCGTAAGCCGCACGACCTCAGGTACTCAACAGCAACAACAACGATTCTGCCAAAATCGTGACGTACATCGATTGATGCGATCGATGCGCCCGACTCCGGCAGAATCGTTGTTTTGCGGCAGCTCAGCCTCGGTCTTCGACGGCCTTCGTGACGTTTCTGTCGCCGAGGTACTTGACCAAGCTGATGCTGATCAGGGCCACAACGAACAGGCCGGTGAGCACCGGGATGAGTGCGGCGTAGCGGTGGGCCTGATCAGGCGCGTGGGCAACTACGAACGAGGCCAACTGGTTGCCGGACAGACCGGCGAACGCTCAGGCGCTCAGCGTCAGACCGTGCGTGGTGGAGACGGTTTTGGTGCCGAAGTGCTGATCAAGCAGCACGGGCAGCGTCGAGAAACCGCCACCATAGCCCGCGTTGACGAGGAACAGCATGGCCAGCACGGCCCACAGCAGAGCGTTGCCGATGCTGTTGGTGAAGATCTGCAGCAAGCACACGGCAATCGACATGATGAAGATTACCTGATAGACGGTCTCGCGGCGCTTCAGGTGGTCGGAGAGTGTGGAGAAGCCCACGCGGCCAGCCGTGTTGAACACGGAGTCCACGGCGAGCACCAGTCCGATGATGCCGGAGATGGCGGCGGCAAACTTGGCGGGGCTCAGGTTGGCATACTGCGGGAAGGCCCTGAGCACATCGTGCAGGATGTCCTTCTCTTGGCTGATGAGGGCCAGGCCGCAGGTGATGTTGATATAGAAGGCTATCCAGATGCCCCAGAACACGGGCTTCTTGAGGATTGTCTTGCGGCTGACGTGTGAGGTCGCGGGATCGTACACCCAGCCGGCCGGACGCTTGATGAGCAGGAAGCCGACGAACATCATCACCGCGTAGACCGCGGCGAGGATGAAGAACATGCTGACCAGGCCAACCGTGCCGATGAGATATTCCATCAGTGGGCTGGCAATGGCCTTGGCCAGGCCGAAGCCGGCGACGGCGATGCCGGTGGCGAGGCCCTTGTTGTCGGCGAACCAAAGCATCAGGTTCTTGACCGGAGTCAGATAACCGACGCCCAGGCCGATGCCCATGATCGCGCCATAACAGATGAACACGCCCGGCAGGAAGTTCAGGGCGATGCTCACGCCCGTGCCGGCGAAGCCGACCACGAAGCAGACCATGGAGACGAGTGCGGATTTCTTGATGTTTTTCTCCACCATTGGCCCGGCAAACGCGGCGGACATGCCGAGGAAGAAGATGGCGAGTGAGAAGCCCCATTCCACGGAGGCGGGGCTGGCGTGGAGACGGTCAGCGATAAGCTGCTTGAACACGCTCCAGCAATAGACGGTACCGATTGGGATATGAATCAGCAGTGCAGGGATAATCGCGCTGGTCCAACGATTCTCGGTAAACCTTGCCATATATGGGCGGATCCTTTCGTAACTGGTGTACGATGGCCTGCCGGCCCGAACGAGAGTCGTATCGCCCATATCCACGCACATCACGACGGCATGCCCCCGTGAACCATCCGGGCTGCACGAATCGAATCAAATCGAATCGTGCGAACTGCGAACAATTCGCTAAACATCCTTGGTGTGCATTTCATCGGCGCTACTGGCTCTTGTCGACGCCGACAAACAGAACTATAACGCTGTTATGGGGTTGCTGTGGCTGATTTCTGTGGTCGGAAGCTATGAGCTTTCTCACATCGAAAACAGTTATATGACGGTATCGGCGTGATTGATACGTGACGTCTGCCCGTGGACGCGGCATATCCCTCTCGGAAAACAATGACTCCGTCATGTCCATTTCTTGGTTTGACATGTTTTCGTTTGCAGCGTCGGTGCTCACCACGGTGACCGCGGCGTTCGAGTCGCCGGGCAGGGCCTCGACCGAGGGTCTCATCCTCGGCTGAGATGTGGGCGGTACTATGGATTCTTATCGATAAGGTTCGTGATATGCGGAGATGGTAACGATGGTGACCTTAAAGGATGTCGGCGAACTGGCCGGAGTGACCGCCACCACCGCCTCCGCGGCCCTGCGAGGCAAGGATTACGTCAAGCCCGAAACCACGCAGCGCGTGCGTGACGCCGCCCGCAAACTCGGCTACAAAATCAACCTGTCTGGCCGGTCCCTGCGTTCTGGGCGGTCCGATACCATCACCTTCCTTACCTCGGGCCTCGAGGGCGACTATTTCTCCCATCTGGCCATGTGTGTGGCTGAGGAAGTGCACAAGCGCGACTCGCACATGCTCATCGAACTGTCCCGGTATCTTACCGACGACAACGATCTGTCGTACACGTTTTCGGACGGCATCATCGCCATCAATGCGCCACGTGCGGTCGATATCCTGAAGCGGCACCCGGCCGTCATGCTGGAAAACTACGACACCAGCCTGCCCGTCGACACCGTGAACGCGCCGAGCGACGCCGGCTCACGGGCGGCAATCGAACACCTTATCGCGCGTGGCTGTGCGCGCATCGGCATCGTCGGCGACAATCACGATCCCAACAATCCCAACATCATTCCCGGCTCGCGTGATATTCGTATGCGGGCCGCCAAGGAGACGATTCTCGCGGCCGGACTGCCGTTTGACGAGCGCCGCGATTACATCAAATCCTCGTGGTCGATTGACGGCGGTATCGAGGCCGGGCGCGGCTTGGCCAAGAAAGGCAAGTGCAAGTACGACGGTCTGTACTGCCTGAACGACGGTATTGCGCTCGGTATTCTGCGCGGTCTGGCGGACGATGGCGTGAGCGTGCCGGGCGATGTGCGCGTTATCGGCTTCGACGGCCTGAGCCAGGGTGCGTACAGCGTGCCAATGCTGACCACCGTGGCCACGGATTTCAAGGGCATGGCGGATACCGCGCTGACCTTGCTTATGCGGCGTATCGAGAACCCGGACGATGAATTCTTCCCGCAGACCGTGAACGTGGGCTATAAGCTCATCGAGCGCGAATCCACTGCGGCGTAGAGTCTTTGGCCGTGTTGAGCTTCAATTGGGTGATTGGACTGGCACCAGCGGCTGATATCAGATATGCCGAAAGCAGCGATGATCGGATTTAAGTTGCTGGAGATGACAGGATGGATTGCTCTTTACCCCTTTCACCATCTTGCAATAATTCTTACATGTAAGAACTCTCTGTTAACATGTAAGAATTATTGCAAGATGGTGAAAGGGGATGCTCATGTTGCCGGCCAAAGAAAGTTTGACGGTTGAGTTCAAGAGTGAGCAGAAGCGCCCTCAATCGCATGATGAAATTGTTGACAACGTAGTGGCTCTAGCCAATACCGAAGGCGGCACACTGTATCTCGGTATTGAAGACGATGGCACTGTGACCGGCGTATGTGACGAGCATCGCAATATCAATGGACTTGCGGTACTAATTTTCAATAAGACTGTTCCGCAGCTTCCCGCTCGCGTGGCGCTCTTGTATGAGAACGAGGTGCCGATAGTCAGTATTGAGGTGGATAACAGTCAGCAAATCGTATCTACCAGTCAGGGGAAGACATTGCAGCGCCGGCTGAAAGCAGACGGCTCGCCTGAGGTCGTTCCGCTGTTTGTTTCCCAATTCATTAGCCGTTTATCTCAGCAACGGTTCTACGATTTCAGTGCGCAACCTGCCCCAGAGGCTCGGTTGGACGATTTGAATCCAGACTCACGGAACAAGTTGAGAAGCCATATTCGCAGTGCCAATGCGCAAAACTCGTTGTTGTCTTTTACTGATGAGGATTTCGATCGGGCACTTGAGCTGGTTGTTGATGGCCCGTATGGATTGCAGCCATCTGTTGCTGGTCTGCTCACCATTGGTTCGGTTGATGCTATTCATCGATCGGTTCCAGCCGCATCGGCTGTTTTTCAAGTGATGAAAGGCATGTCTCCAAAGGTCAATATGGATCCGTTCGTGTTGCCCTTGGTGGATATGTTTGATCGTGTAGGCGAGCTGATGGAGCCGTGGAATCCCAGCCACGAAGTCATGAGCGGCTTGATTCGGGTCGATCTGCCAGACTTCGATCGAGGGGCATTCCGTGAGGCAATGATTAACGCTTTCTGCCATCGCGATTATGCACGAATGGGTTCGGTGAGGTTCCTGGTTGATGATGATGGGTTGACCATAGCCAACCCCGGAGGATTCATAGAGGGTGTTTCCGAAGATAACCTGCTTACTGCACAACCGCGTTCCCGCAATCCGCAGCTTGCCCTGATTCTGAAAGCTGCCGGATATGTTGAACGCACCGGACGAGGCGTGGATACCATCTATGCCGGGTCGATTGCGGCAGGCGGTTCTTTCCCGGATTATTCACAGTCCAGTGCTGAGGAAGTTATCTTGTTCTTGCGCCGCGTGGTACCTGACGAGGCATTCGTAACCATGATTGGCGACGAGGAACGTCGACGTGGGGCTCCATTGCCGGTCTGGTCACTGATTGTGCTCTCGCTGCTGCGTGAGCATCGTAGGCTTACCGTGGTCCAATTGTGCGATTTTTCTCATTTGGAGCATCGACGCATCGTGTCCGCTGTTGAGAATCTGGTGGAAGCTGGTTTGGTAGAGGGGGTCGGTAGCGGGAGCTCTCGTTCGTATATGCTGAGTGCCCGAGTGTACAAACGTTCAGAGGGGCTGGCGTCTTACGTGCGCCAGCGTGACATCGATGCCACCCGGCGCAGTGGCCTTGTTCTGGAGTTCGCCGAAAAAAATGATGGTGTCGTCACTACGGCGGATGTCATGGATTTGTTTGGCCTGAGCTATATCAGTGCATACCGGGTGTTGAAGAAGCTAGAGGATGCGGGCAAGTTGCGCCGCGAGGGGAATGGACCGTCATCCCGATACGTGTTGGAATGATTGGTACGCGTGAAAGTAAGTTCTTTCATCACCTTTCAATAATTCTTTCATGTAAGAACTCTCTGTTTACATGTAAGAATTATTGCAAGATGATGCAAGATGCACACAAAACGGGGAAGCTCTGCTTGATGTGAGCGGGGCTTCCCCATATGCGCTGGTGTGTAGATCAGCCTGTGTTCTGCAGGCCGGCAGCGACGCCGGAGACGGTGCACAGGATGAGGTAGATGAATCCTGCCTGTTGGCTTTGCGAGAGCTCTTCCTTGTCCACCTTCTTGCGCAGCGACCTGAGGGCGAGCACCTGGGTGACGGACAGCGCGTCCACGTACGGGGAGCGGATGCGGATGGCCTGGCCGAGCACGTGGCGGTGCTGCAGCGGCCACTTGTCGCCCACGATGCGCTCAAGTTAGTCCGGTCAATGGCTTTGGAAAATCATGGGGAGTGCGGCTGCGCGGGTTCGCTCCTCGACAAGGTGACTTGATTTGGGACCGCCGTTAACTTTCGTCAGACACATCGTAAATCCCGTCCAAGTATCCGTATCGTCCGTTGTGCTTGTCCTTCGAGAATTCGACGATATTGATGTTATCGTCAAGAGGAATGCCAGCCATGTGATTCGTGTTTTCGATAATGATGATTTGTTGTGAAACCGCTTGTTTCGCTAGATAGGAAAACAGGCCCACTTTCATGGATGAGTCTTCCAGGGGTCGTATTCCTTCGTCAAACCCATGCAGAGGCGTATCAATAAGCAGCCAACCCGGAGTATGCTTTGACTGTTCATTGAGATAATCATGAAATGCGAGCATAACAACGCTGTTAAGAAATGCGCAGTATCCCTTGCCTTGTTCATCAGCCTTGGAATACCCTGCTATTTCGACATCAAAAGAAGATCTGCTGAAATCTGCAGTATCAGCACCTTGAAAATGACATTGTTGCAGAATGCTGCGTATGGTGTTATTCATGGAATACCAGAAATCACTCTGGAAACATTCGCGTGGCTTGTATTTTTCATCATTCTGTGTTGCTTGACCAGCGTCATCGAGTGCCTTGTTGAAACGAGCATGCAGCGCTATGAGTTCCGCATATTCCGCATGCAATTGTTCTGCATGGGCAATTTGCTCAATATCTTGTTGCATGTGCTGCGCTGTTGGTTGAATGTCGGATTTGAGCGAATGCATATTTTGCCGATGCTGCTGTTTCTCCAGATGCAGCTCCTGTTGCACCTCATCGGCTTTGTCGACGAGGATGGCTAGATCGGTTTCAACGTCTGCTTGGATTCTGTGGATATGCTCAATTTCTGTTGAGACGATTAGAATGTCCTGTTCAGTCGGCACAGACATGTGGATGGGGCTGTGGCAAAACTGACATGTGGCGGGATAGGCATGTGTGCGGGCATGTTTCATTGCCTGTAGTTGCAAATCAAGACGTGCAGCGTCTGATTCGTATTGACTGATAAGTACCTTACGTTGGCGAATAAGTACCTCAAGGTGCTCATATTGTTGATTAAGCTGAGAGATATGTGAGATGGTATGGGCATCTCGATTGAGGAGAGTTTGTCTTTGCTGTTCTACGTGTAATGCTTTTTTGTGAAGGTCTTCCAAATAGGTGTGAATGGTCTTCCCCTCATTTGTTGCGATATGGCGCATCTCCTCAAGGTGTCTGATGCGAGGCTCTATATCATCCAACTGCTGATGGATGAACTGTTCCACGGCTTTTCTGCGGGCGTGACGTTCGCTGGCACTCTCTGTCTGTATGGAGTTGTCGATTTTTTCATCTTGAACTAGCACGAGCAACGAGGACAGACTTTGTGTGAGAGTTGCTAGAGAGGTACTTTTGGGGAAAAGAATGGAGGGGCGTGCACGTCCTATTTGGTCCTCGGGGACAATCATGAGATGTCTGATGGCATTCCATGTGAAAGCAACTGTATGGTAGGTTTCGTTTGTCGCTATTCTACGGGTTGATTCAACGCCTAGTAAGGCAAGAAGAACCGTATTGATTGATTTACCGGCACGTGATGAAACGGAGTAGGAACCGGGGACGATCATTGGGTTGCTGGATTTTACATGGATAGTGTTCTGAACGTGAATCGAACGACTAAGCGAAACCTCACCGCCGTTGGTCACGAACGTGACCTGTGCAATTTCATAGGCAGTTTTATCGGTAAAGGGGAGCTCTTTCCCTCCGCAGGCAAATTCCACGGTTTTTGCGATTCTGGTTTTCCCGGTGTTCGAAGCGCCGATAATGCAGTTCAGCCCGCATGTGAGATTAATGGCGGATTCCACTCCGTCCTTTCTGATTGCCGAAATTCGACGTATCCATGTGTTTCTCATAACTGGTTGTTCTCTTTCGTTATTCGGTTCATGATGGTTTCATAATCGTTTTTTATCAAGAGCTGAACAGCCTGTCGATAGGAGGCAGCGTAATCGCCGTGCAATGCTTCCGAATATTGGAAACATTCCGGAGTGGCGCGGTACAACAGGCAAGTGGAATCCACGGTTGCTGCTCCAACGATTACGAGTTGGGCTAATCCTGCTTGTATTCGTTTGCGACGAGCATCATATTCGGCTAAAGCATGTGGACCATCGCCGTGAAGATTGCGCTGTCCGAATCCGAATGTTTTCATATAGGTGGCGATAAGGTCAATGGCTGTGATTTCGTCAATTGTGGAAGGTCTAGAAAGAAGGGGAAGGCATAATGTCAATCGTGTTGCTGTTTCCTGTGTTGTGTTAAATAATGAATTATTCATTTTCGTGTACCCACTCCAGCATATGGTCGTTGACCAGCATATGACACAGCCCTTTCTTTTCCGCTGCCTTAATCATTGATGGGAATTGGGCTATAACTGAACCGGATAGGGGGAAACCGGCTGCCTGAGATAGCGTTGCTCGCATGCGTAACAGTCCATCGGCGTAATCAGATGCGCAGGTATCGCATATTCCGTCATAAAGATCAACCTTCAGTGCATCAAATTCTTGCTCTCCGTTTTCTATAACATCCCGTAGATTCCTGCGCATTCCTTCCGCATCGTAAAAATATTCACGTTGCTTGGCGTATTCAGGACGACATGTCTGAGGAAGATCGTCGGAACAGTTGATTGGCTTGTGCAAGTGATCGGCATAGGCGGCTTGCATCTGCGTGAGGTATGTCTTTTCAAGATGATCATCTGGTTTATCCGGTGGAATTGGATAAGCCTTCCAGGGGGCCGAAGAGCGCCCAAGGTGCAATTTGCCGTTGTTGATGCGACCAGACGCCAGAGGTAAGTTTTCGAAAATATCGAATTTCGGCTGAAAGCTTATGCCGTCGATGAGAATGTCACGTCCACCGGCATTCGCCTGGAGTATTGACAGAAGCCATTTTCCTGTGGCAGAAGGAAGCTCACTGATATCCGTAACTCTAATATTTGCCTTGATAAGCTCCTTTTGAAAATCGGCAAGGGCATCAATGCTGATATCGCAGCAAAGACGTTCTACTTTCGAGATATCTAGGCGCTGATAAAACTCGGCGGCTTTCCAGGCAGGAATCTTCTTGCGACCGTTATAAAAACGAGTCAGATCAGTATCGTTGATTCCAGACCAGACCCCGGTGGTAATAGTGGTCTTTCCGGGTTTGCGGTTTCGATGATGTTGGGGAAGTGGATTTCTTAGACCGTCATCCTCTAACACAGCATCGAAGAAATCCTTCATAAATCCCTTTTTGTGGTGGTCTACGCCAGATATATAAGGGTTTACGAGCTGACAGAAGACTCCCGGAGCATAGGTAGCAGTAGTTTCGGCCAAGTGAGTCTCCTTCTCGTCTCCATTTGTCTTCATCCGTCGCCTTCCCATGAGGTCACTGTTCCTACGATGGAAGCCAGATTCAGACGAATAAGCCGGTAAAACACTGGAATATCGCCAGTATACGCCGCTTACAGCTGGATCAGAGAAGCGCAACTTTCGTCTATTGAAAGGATTTGAGACCAGACACATCGTAATTTCTTCTTCAACTCGATGTCATGCGATAACCGGTTATAGAAGTAGGGCATTGGGCTGTTCATCCGTTGTGCCGCAGTGAAGCTGACTGGGGCTTTTAACTAATCACATGCATGAGATCTGCCTGCTTATTCATGGTGACGCGTCGGTTTTCTCCTGAACTGACGCGTCATGCTTATCCAGCAGGTTGGATGCTCATGTGGTGGCCTATGCAAGCAGGTCTCGAAGACCCAATAACTGGGTGGGATCGAGACTGGAATGAGAATTTCATTGAAACATGAGGCAATGCGCGCCGGTAATGTGTCCGTAACTGATATATACAACTGTTCGGAAGTGGAATTACGGACGATGGTTGAACGCGATAGATGTTTGCGCGCAATCCGTATGGGTTGTTCGCCACGTGATATTGCACTACGTACCCCTCAAACGATACTTCAGGAATTGTGGAATGCGGAGGAACGTTCCGCTCACGCTTATTATCGATCGGACCGTGTCAGCGGAGTTATTTGCTCCTATGAGGATTTGGTTGGTGCAGGGCGGGAACCCCAGGGGTGTTCTGCTTCTTCTGAGGATATTCTCTTATGCGCGGAGGATGCGAGAGAAAGAGCTAACTGTTTGCAAGCTATCTTTGCGGAGATCGAAAAACTGCCAGCAGGTCAGCGCAATATCGTCAGGGGTGTACTGGTAAAGGGGGCATCTCAATCAGATATGGCACGAGAGCTGGGCGTGTCCCGAGCTGCGGTGTCCAAACAGCTTTCAACGGCTGTGCGCAAAATTCGTGCCGCTATTCGCGACGAAAGCAAAGAAACGAAGAACACGACAACATCATCAGTTTGTGAAAGAAAGGAGCATTAATGGTTCATTTCAGTGTTATCAGAGTGAAAGGAAGCCCGTCATATGACTTCGATGCATGCGGAGACATTTTGGCTATGGCCAAAGCTGTAGGTGTCATGACGGAAAACATGCGCACTGATCGCTGCGACAATACACAGTGTGATGGAAGTCGTTGTAAGGGAAACACTATGTTTCGGTTGGAGTTAGACACCGAAAATCGCAGAGTTCATCGCAGACGCCATGCCAGATGAAACGCCCGAGGTTAACACCTCGTGGCGAAACGGCAGTGCAGGTGAGGGCAGATATTGGGTCTGCCTTCAGCAACAGGTCCCGAAGGAGGACATCATGACTGATCAGATGGTGCTGCAGACGCAGCAGTGGCTGAACAAGACATACGGGAATGATCCCCGATTCAAGAAAATCAACCCGGACGGCAGAACTGGTTGGCCGACAATCTATGCGCTTACTCGCGCATTGCAGATTGAATTGGGCATCCAGTCCACTGCCGATAACTTCGGTCCTTCCACCCAGCGGTTATTCAAGCAGCGGTATCCGAATGGGGTGCGGCAGCAGGCAGTTGCGGACAAGAGCACTTCCAACGTGTATTCCATCATTCAGGGGGCGCTGTGGTGCAAGGGCTACTCCACTGGTGGCAACATCTCACAGCATTTCTACGACGGAACAGGTTCCGCGATCAGGAAGCTTAAGGCTGATATGGGCATAGAGGGAGATTCCAGCGTAGACGTTGAGATCATGGGGGCGTTGCTCTCGATGAAGCAGTTCGTGCTGCTGGCCTCTTATGGCGGTATCGACTCCGTCCGTAGGGCACAGCAGTTCATCAACAAAGCATATCGTCCATACACGGGCATCATTCCGACTGATGGACTGTACGGCAGGGAGATGAACACGGCTCTTATCCAGGTGCTTCAGTCGCTTGAAGGTTTTTCACCCAGTGAGGCAACGGGGAATTTCGGCAACGGAACTAGATCTCGTTTGAAAACGATAACAGCAAATAACGCATCCTCTAATGAGTCGTGGGTCTGGCTCGCCAGCACGGCTTTGGCGTGTAATGGGATCGGGGGCGGGCCGACCTTCGTATGGACGAGCACGTTCGCCAATATCGTGAAAGCGTTCCAGGAGCGTTATGCCATTGCTGTGACGGGCTCTATTGATTCGACCACGTGGATGAGCCTGTTGACATCTAAAGGTGATCCTGACCGTCCGTGTGTGGCCTGTGACACTAGGTTCGAAATTACCGACGCCAGGTTGGCGACGTTGAAGGCAGACGGGTATGAAATCGTGGGACGTTATCTGACGGAGCCTGGCCAGTCGTCGTTGGCGCCCAAGGATTACTTTAAGGCCATCCGTCCGGGTGAGCTCGAGCGCATCACTCGGGGCGGCATGCGGTTCTTCCCGATCTTCCAGGAGTACTCCACGAAGCTGGAGCATTTCACCCCGGCAAACGGCGCTGCTCATGCCAAGACCGCTCGTGAGGCGGCGCAGCGTCTTGGCATCCCTCCCACCCATATCTACTTCGCTGTAGACTTCGATGCGACCGATGACCAGGTGACCAGCAATATCCTGCCATACTTCCGTGCGGTTTGTTCGTCTCTTGGTGGTGGATACGGAGTAGGGATTTACGCGTCCCGCAATATTTGTTCCCGCGTCATCGGTGCGGGATGCGCGAGTAACGCGTTTGTGTCCGACATGTCGACGGGATTCTCGGGCAATCTCGGCTTCCCCATCCCGGACGGTTGGGTCTATGACCAGTTCACCGAGATTGACGATTACAAGGGCCAGGGCTGGGATCTGGACCGTGTTGCCTATTCCGGGAAGGTATCAGCATGCGCTTCACTGTTGCCTGCCGTGCCAGTGCCTGCGCCTGATCCCGATCCCGTCTCGCCAGAAACGGATCCGCTGCTAAGATGGGTCGCCGTCACGGAGCAGGAGTGTCGCAAAGCCCTTGCCGCTCTGGGTACCCAGGTAGCGGTTTACGAGGACAGCATCGGTCAATTCATCCTGGAATGGCTCCGCAAACCTGAATACTGGTCGGAAGGCGGTAGCGGGACACAAGCAATGTGGCACGCATATACTCCTGAAGTTTCGACTCCGCCCGACTTGGACGCGGCGCGTGTGGTATGTGCCAATGTATGCGAAGCACAGCCTTCAATTAAAGAGAAACTGCCATCGACTCGAGATGTTGCACACATGGCTGCAACTGCTCTCGGATACCTGACATGGGGTATCGAAAACAATCCAGCCAAATATGGTCTAGGCGATTTAGGTGGCTGGCCTCTCGACTTGTTGCAGATCTGGGGTGCCTATCGCCGTGACGGCAAGCATGCCGACTTGGCAGCATGGCTCTATAAGCACCTTGGGAAAGATGAAGGATTCGGGTACGATGACGTTCTTGCGGATGCAGATGCATGGCTAATTGCTTCTAGTATGAGGAAACGATCCGGTTCGACGGTTCTTTCTGCTGCTATGCGTGAAACGTTTAAGCAGAGTGAGACCCATCGTATCGTTCGATTCTACGACGAACGTTTTGCATCAAGCGCAGATAATGTGGTGAGTGCATATTCAACAATGGCGGACGGTCTTGATGCACTTGGTTTGACAAATATTGGAATGAGCGAAAGCATCCTAAAAAAGGCTGCCGGTACAGACAAGCTTCCTGATAAGCAGGAAGCTGAAGTGAGTGCTCGGGCGTTCGCTGCATTCATTGATCAGCCAAGACGGTAGCTCGCATAATGCATTATGTGTGGGCAGATGTGTCGTCTGCCCACACATTCGCTGTTGTGCTTTCGATTTGGAATTCCTCTGCCAGATACGGGGAAACTTCTAAAAGGCCGCTATGCCGAGGAAGAGTCCTGTAATACCGGTGGCCATCAATACGATGATGGTGATGATTCCGGCGAAGATGCGTACAGGAAGGGTTTCTTTTCCATGGTTTGATGGGCTGTCCGCAACTAATCTCATTACTCCAGCTGTAACCCAGCAAACTGCGCCCAGGACTAGTGCCAGGAATTCTCGACACCATTCCGTTTCAAGTGCGGGAATGCCGACGATTGATGACGGGTCGCTTGCCAGTCTTGGCGGAATAGCGCATAGGATACGCTCCAATATCAGGTAAGGGGTATCAAAATGGATCAGAGTCAAAGCGAATGGGAGCTGTAGCGCCAGTCCTATCCACCACAGCGTGCGTCGGATGGTCGCGAGTCTGTCGCCCGGCCTAGTGTCCGGCTTGCCGCCTTCGCCCTCCGTCCCGGCACCGTCCGCGGGCGTGTGGTCCCCCTCGTGCGCGTCCGTCGTCCCGTCCGTGTCCCTTTCCGCGTCCATATGTCCCCCTCCGATCATCCGAGTCTGTCGCTCGGCCCGCGCGCCCGTTCCGTGCGCGCCGTCGCCGGCCAGTCTAGGGCCGTGC